>Ga0209511_1000361_pt1 | contig 47519 bp, 87 predicted proteins | sample SSSSmetaG_FD_184141 | JGI IMG/M metagenome (GOLD analysis project Ga0209511, IMG submission 184141) | Glacier valley bacterial and archeal communities from Borup Fiord, Nunavut, Canada, to study Microbial Dark Matter (Phase II) - ​SSSS... | ecosystem: Environmental > Aquatic > Freshwater > Ice >... | reverse complement strand
GGCGATAAACGCGCGGGCGCGCTGCTCAGGTGTCGCGCGAATGAGTAAGAAGCGGCCCGTGTACGTCAACGTATCGACGCCCGTAATCCGCTCAAGTGCGGCCATGTATTCGGGGATCGATCCCCGCCGCTCGATGGCATCCTCCAGCAGCTTCGCGTCGAAAAGGTTACTACTTGCCGAAAAGGCATGCAGGTTGGCGAAATCGTCGGTCGCGCACGCGCCCCACTGCCGCCCATCCGCGTCGTACCAGTAGGCGGGTGATTCGTATCCTGCGCCTGCGTTAATCGCCCGTCTTGCGCCCTTGTGCCAGCCGAGCAGCGCAGCGCAGCGCTCATCAAGCTCTTTGCTCATCGTAAACGTCCTCCAATCGGCTGCGGACTTGGGAAGCGCGCCGGGCCGCTGGCGGCACCGAACGGTCGGCCGGTCGCGGCGAGTCGATTGAAGCCGCCGCTCGATCCATCGACCTGATCGTCGTATTTTCCGCTCGGAAAGGATAACAGCTCGTTCAAATACGCCTCGTTCCACGCGCCGCGCACGAGCCGCACGTTGCCGCCGTTCCACTGTGAGGCGAACGGATCGGCGCGGGTCGCTTTGTCGCCAGTTTCGCGCTCGGTCGCAACCGTAAGGCCACTCAGCAGCCGCACGAACGCGCGCGCGCTATCCACACCGGCGCTGCCTGGGTCTTGCGGCAGCACGGTCGTGACCGGGCCGCGCAACGCATCGCGCTCGGCGGTTTCGCGAATGACCGCATCGCGCTCATCGGTGGCCCAGCGCCCGCGCGTCACGTCCTCAATTGTGTACAGATTGTCGCTTTTGCTCATGAGCACACCCGCCGAAAAGTCACCCGTATTGTCGGACGCGGCCACGTCCCAGCGCCGTACTCGCGTTGCCTGGGCGGGCGCGGCGTCCACAAAGCCCGCCTTGCCCGCCTTGAACATACTGCCCTCGGCGGGGTAGGGCGTGCCCTGATACAGGGCCTCGAACGCCGTCCCCATGCTGGCGCGCAAGGCCTCCAGGTACGCGATGCTGTAGCGCGGCGAAAGCGGCTGTCCAACCGCGCGCCCGCTCGGATCATGCGGCAACCCATCCGCAATCGCGGGAAAGCGCATGATCTCCCATCCGCCTTGCTCGATCAGCATTCCCGCAAAGTCTCCTTCCCACCATCTGTGGAACATGACTACGATGTTCGTATCAGCGTTCAATCGGCTAAGGACCACCTGCTGCCACCAGTCGCGCAGCATGACGTTGACCGCTGGACTGCGCGCCTCTTGTGCGTTCTTGTATGGGTCGTCGAGAATCAGTGTGTCAACGCCTAGGCCAGTGAACCCCGTTCCCATGCCCAGCGCCTTGAAGCTCGGATTAGCGTCGCGGATCGCGGTGCGCACCGTCGTTGACCACTCGTCGGCGGGCGCGCGATCCGGCACGCGAGCGGCGAAGCGACGCTGATAGTCGGCGTCATGCATCAAGTCTAGATTGACCTTGCTGAAGCGCTCGGCGTGGCTCACGTTATAGCACGCGACACGAATCCGCAAATCAGGCCGCACACCCAGCGCGTAGGCCGGGTAGCGCTGCGAGACTAAGATCGACTTCCCCATTTGCGGCGGGCCGTGGATCAGCAGCCGCTGGCCGCGCTGGCTGACCATTGCCTCCAGCCGGTCGCAGATGAGGCGCTGCCAGCCTTCGAGCCGAAACGCGGTCGTGCTTTCGACGTAGGCGATGAACGGCGGGGGCGCGGCGGCGCTGTTCGCCGCACGCACGCGCACAGGGAGCAGCCGCGAGTAGTCGAGGCGCTTGTGGCTATTCGCTATCATCGTCAATCCTATCGATCCCAAGGCCGTGCGCTTCTAAATCTAACGAAATCTGGAACGCTTTCAGCAGCACCCCCAGCGTGGCGGGCGTGACCTCCAGCGTCGTAATCTGCGCGTCCATCTTCTTGAGCAGCTTCGCCGCGACCGTGTACAGCCCGCGCGCCGCCTCCATCGACCGCCCACGATGCGCCTCAAGGTCGGCAAGGTAGCGCGCAGAATGCACAGCGGACGCTTCGTCAGCGAGCGATTGATCGTAGTCTCGTGACCTATCCGTCCAACCATGCTGCGCTGACCAGCGATCCATCAGTGTCTTGCTTTTGCTTAACTGCTGCCCAACCTTTGCGGTACTCCGATCCACGCCCAGCGCGAAGTAGGCGCACGCCGCTTGGTACGCCTGTGCGCTCTCAGTATCGCGTTGTGCGGGGTAGTTAGCCATCGATTACACTGCACTCCATGCCTTCGGCCTCGGCTCTGCGAAGAATGACATCGGCATACTTTGGCGCGATCTCCATGCCGTAGCAGCGCCGTCCGGTGCGATGCGCGGCGATCAGCGTTGTGCCAGAGCCGAGGAAGGGATCGGCTACAATCGCGTTATTGTCGCTAAAACACGGCAAAACTTGAACGCCAAGATCGACATGTTTAGCGTGCGGATGCTCACTCGCACGATCAAATTTTGACGCGACTTCGATCACAGAATGCAATCCATTGAGATGATAATTTTTCGCCTTATCAGTGCGATAGTGAGCAAACAAAAGATGCTGCAAGAGTGGGATATATACATTCAAGTTCCGGCTAAATTGTCGATAGAACAGCACGAGGAATTGATTGAATCGTCCTATGTACCGTGCGCCGAGCGCGACATGCTGCTTATCTCCGAGCGCCAAAAGCCAATGCGCATAACAGTACTTTACCCACGCCTCAATCCACAATGTATCTGCGTCATACTCAGGATCGGCAAAAAGCAATTCCGCCCGCTCCCCACCCATCAGCCGCGCCACGTTCGCCGCATCGGTGCAATCGCCCACGAGGAGCCGATGCACGCCGCCGATGCTCCATAGCTGACCGAGCTGCGTCCGCGTCGGGCCGTCGTCAGGCGTGGTATCGAACTCGTCGCCGCCCGCGCACGCCTCTGGCACGTCAGGGAACGACACGTCGGCCCATTCCTCAGCGGTAAACAGCGAACCGAGATCAACGCCGCTATCCGCGATGCTGGCGAGAATATCCGGCTCCCACTCCAGGTTCAGCGAAGCTACGCGATTCGCCGCGATGCCCAGCCGCACGGCGCGCGGGTCGGTCGCCGTCGCGATGTCCGTGCGCCGCACGACAATCGGTCGCGTGCCGTCGCTGTCCACGATGATCGCATCGTCAAGCATCCCGTTCTCAGCGGTCTTTTCGACCCGCGCCGAACCGTCGAAGGTTTCGCCATCGGCGGCGACGGTGATCGCGCCGATCCAGCCGTCGGAGGCCAGCGAAGTCTCCAGCGCCTGCATACCGCGCGCGGTGTGGCGATTTGCGTTGGCGCGTTGTGGCCGTATCTCACTCATGCTGTAACGACTTTCCTTGCAATCCAAAGCAACATTATGCTCAACAATGTATATTTAAGGCCACGAAGTTACCGCCCATCGTGTACCCTGATCGCCCTATTTCGCCCCTACCAAGCCGAAATGCACCGAAACCCTTTACACTCGTTCGTGAAAGCGTGTAAAAGACTGTCAAATCGCGCGCTTTTCAGCCACCGCAGCGTCAATGGATTCGAAACGATTGACAGATCCGACATCCACCGGCTCATACGTGAGGGCAAAGATGTCGGGCTTGCAAGGATACTTTTCACCGGCTACGCCAGTGATGATCCAATCCCCAGCACGCACATGCATCCGCCCTTCCAGTGTATGAATGTATCCATAGGACATATCACGCGGACGGCTACCCTCTGAATCGGGCCAGGGCGTCACGCCTTCCGGCCAGGGCCGTTGATCGGGATCGAACTGCACGGCGTCGACAATCACCGGCTTCTTACGAAATTTCATTGCATCATCTCCGCATTACAATCAGTTAAACCCTACACCAGTGGCTATCTTTTCGACCATACATGCCGCAACGCTGACATCGCTCCCATCGCACAACAGTCGTTCCAGTTTGCTGTGCAGCCACGAATAGCCGCATACGAAGGGCCGCCGCAATATCGAGATACCCCATGCGTTCTAATTCTGCGGCCATGTCGCGCTCAGTGCCCGAAGTGCAATGCACGTCTATCTTGCTCATTGCATCATCCCCCTACGATCCGGCGGCGTGTCATCGAACGGCAGCGAGGCGATCATGCAGCGCGTCAACGTATCCGCGCCGACCGTGCTGAAGATGTCGGCAAGCAGGATCATCTGTCCTGGCTCCAAGCTCTGCAATCGGCGCACGTCCGCGAGCAGCCCGGCCACGCAGCCCGCGCACCAGTCGCACGACACGCGCACCTGACGACGACAGCCGCCCGCGCACGGCCTCATAGATACACCTTTCGCACCTTGCGGCGCATCGTATAGCGATACGGACGGAGCGCCGCGTTCATCCGACAAAGCAGCCCCGGCCCGTAGGCGACACGCCTCCACGGATGCCCAATCGCCGCCGCCTGGACGCTGTGGGTTCCCCACCACATCGCCGCCCAAGCGTCAATGCGCGGGTCAAGACGGTCAAGGATGGTCGCACGCTCTTCGTCAGTCATTGTTGCCACCGCGCGAGGTCGTAGAACGCGACCAGGATGCCGCCGAGCAGCATGGTGAACAGCGCAACGTCAATCGTCATAGTCCACCGCTCGTTACAATTGCGTTCGCAATCTCTATGATCTTCTCGGCGTAGGTCGTCCCCGGCACGGCCCAGCGTCCGTTGAGTCCTCGCCACGTCGGCGCGCAGCCGCGTGTGTCCCCCATCGCAGCGCGCCTTGGATCAAAGTACATGCTCAAACGCTGCTGCGCGAATGTTCCATGACCGTCCGCGAGCGCGTAACTGAGCAGATGCGCGTATTGTGCCAGGATGCCCGCTGCGGGCGTCGTAAAGGTCTTGCCCCATGCTCCGTCGTTCGTCGCGCCAAGCCCGGCGGGGTTGAAACTGCCGATCCAGCGTGGCGACAAGAAACACGCGGTTTCGTGAACGGCTTGCGCGAACGGCAGCACATTTCCAATGCTGGTGAGTTGCCCGTATGTCGCGTAGGCGTACACGATGGCGTCGCGTTCTGCTGTGGGTCGGCGTGCGGCACGCTTGGCTAAATAGGCCGAGAGCGTGGAGACGGCGACGTTTGGGCCGTCCAGGATCGATTGTGCGCTATCGAACATCGTGATTCCTCTAATGCTTCCCTCATAGCTTCACCACGACCACGGGGCAATCAATCACGCGCTCTCTCGTCGATCCGCATAGCGCCTTCGTCACCTCGAAGCTCAGTTCCACGACCCGCCGGGTGCGGATGTGCCGCGCCTTATCGCGCGGGTGCGATACGTCCGTCACGGTGCAATCCAGCAGCGCGCCGGTCTTTTCGCCGTACACCCACAGCCGCGTGCCGAGCGGCCAGACCGGGCTGCTGACCATACACGCCACGGGCGACATGCCGCGATTGTGTGCCACCTGTGTCATCAGGTTCGGCGCGTAGTGGGGCGCGAAGCCGCTTTGGACGAAGCCGCCGTGCAGAACCACGAACATCAGCAGGCGCAGCAATGTCACCCGACCCGCACGAAGATCGCCGCCAACAGCACCACGACAATCAACAGCACCACAATCGCGTGCACGATGTACCGTGCCAGTGCGGGCGGCGCTGTCCACTCAGGATCAGTCATTATCGATCTCCTCGCTGTGGAAGCACCGAACCAGGCGCAACCACGGTCACCGGCGCTTCCACTACGCGCGTGCCGTGCGGTGGCGTGGTGCCCGTCGGTGGCGGGTTCGCGCTGATCGCCTGGATCGTCGCCGCCGTTTCGACTGCCGTTGCCTGGATCGTCGCCGCCGTTTCGACTGCCGTTACCGCTTTTTCTTTTTCAAGCATGGCAATCTGTCGAGCCATTTGTTTCATCTCCAGGAGAATGGAGCCCAGGTGTCCGTCAACCTTTTTGTTGACCCCTTCCAGCGATGTCGCGTTTTCTTCCGATACTGCCTTCGACTCAATCGCCGCTGTCTTCGCCTCGGTTGTAACCTTGAGCGTGACCAGCACGCTACTAATGAGCGTCACGAGCGTAATAATCTGCCCGGTCGCGTTCGCCACCACCGCGTTATCAGGAGTGCCGAAAATCGCAAGCGCCACAATGGCCGCGATCACGACGGACGCGAGGATGACGAGCGCGATGATGAGCGTGTCGTTGCCGTGGCTTTGGCTTGTGGACGGTGTCATACTGCTCCTACGTTGTTGTCGCGCTCGTGTCGTCGCGGGGCGATGCCCGACGATCCGTGCGGGCGTCGAGGGCGTCCAGATGCGCGGTTGTCGCGTCCTGATCGGTTTGCAGACCTAATATATGCACATGATCGGCGGCCTGACCCGCACTCAGCACCCCGAACGCAACCAGCATCTTCAGCAGTTGATGCGCGGTGTTGTTCGTGCTGATTGAATTGACGCTCTCCAAGAGATCGCCGGTCGCCGCGCTCAAGCGCGACCTGAGCGCGGCGCGCGTTTCGGGGGGTGCCAACTGTGCGAGCGTGTCAGAGAACGTATCAATCACCTCGATCTGTGATTTCTGTGTCATACGAACATCTCCACAACGGTAGTATTGCGCGCCTTCAGATACATGATCAGCCCGCGCTCAAACTCCGTCACGCTGTACGCCCCGCTCGCTGCATACGTCTCTGGAACCACACACTGACCGAGCGCCTTGTTGACCAGCCACGCGCGCGGCACGGCGAAGCCGGTGGCTGCGCCCGTAGGCGTGCCGACAGATCCCCAGCGGGCGAACGGGTCGGCAGGCGGCGGCAGCGTGGGCGGCGGCGGGCTGTCTGCGCCACGCACCACCGACGTGTAGAACGCCTCCGTAATCGCCGATCCAGGACATTCAGGCTTGTTGTAATCACGATGCGAGGACAGCCCGCCGTAGCGGAGGCGCGAGGGATTAGCACAGACTTGCTCGCCGTTGACGACCAGCATTCCCGGCTTATTGATGGGATACATATATTCAGAGGAGAGAGCGAGCCGCGTTTGCAGCGCCCGCACTGCGCCGCCGACCAGCCGCGCTACCGGAGCAGGCCATTGGACGCGCTCGTAGTAGCCAACGACTTCGATGCCAACGCTGTAGTGCAGCCGACTCATTGCGCGGTAGGAGTTGCCCCACTTCGCGTGAATGCCGACCGCGTTCATCGGCGAAAACAGCCAAATGAAACGATCATCAATGAACAGGTGCGGCCCGCACGGCCAGCCGAGCGAGGCGTAGTACTGCTGCACGCCGTTCAATTGGCGCTGGCGCTTCGTGAGGATTGCGCTCGCGTCCAAGTCGCGCTCGTTGCGATCCCACTTGGTCGCGGGGTCTGCGCCGATGGGGGCCCAGCTTGCGTCAGGGTTCGCGGTGTGGTGGAACACGACGTAATCTGGCGGCACCGTGCCGAAATCGTAGGATGCGACGTACTGCTCGAACTGATCAAGCGCCATCCCGGTGCCGATGTAGGCGAAGTCTGCGCCGATGGAGGCGAAGCTCGCCCTGAGCGCCGCCGGGCGCAGCTTCTGCGGCGCTTTCGGGTCGAAGGCGTCCACGTCGTAAGGTAGGAGCGCGTTGTCGGCCGGATCGTGGATCATAGCGAGCGCGGGAGGCCGGGATGTAGCAAGGATCGGCAATGCGGAAAGTCGGCGCGCCCGCTGGAGAATAGTCTATACTACACGGCGCGGAATGTCAAGCAGTCGAACAATGCAGCCGGTCGTACAACTACTGACTGTAAAATGCAGCGCGTCGCTTGACAGCGGGCGTATACTAAGCGGATACGAACGCCCGATCGAGGAAAACGTATCTTTCCAGCGGGGAGGAGCGTTCTTCTAGTATCCAAACCACCGTTGACTTGCCGTTCGCCACGCTGAGAGCGGCCCGCCTGTACGCAACAGGTGCCCACGCGCGCTCAAAATCAGCGGCACGCCATTGTACCGAAGGATGCGGGTTGGTACGAAGCAAAGGCTTTCACCTATGCAGTGCATTGCAGCACTCCCACGCGACGACACGACGGACGACACGGAAGACACCGACGAGATCATCAATGTCCTGAGTGGCAGGTAGCTACCGCGAGGCGATGAACGCCTCCAGCATGGAGATGACGGTATCCTGATCGCGCGCGTTGAGGCGATCCAGGCCGTCAAGGAATTGCGACACGCGCGGCGACTCTTGGAGCGCTGCGCGTCGTGCGGTTCGCTCGGTGTCGTCCGCGCTGGCGCTGATCGGGTAGCCCGCATACGGTGCCAGATCGCGCGTTTTCAGCCCGAACGCCTTCGCCACTTTCGCCACCTGCAACGGCTTCGGAACCACCCCGTCCTCGTTGTTGAGCCAATTGGCGACCGTGGAGCGCGACACGCCCGCCGCCTCCGCCAGCCACGCGGGCTTATGCCCCTTGCTGTCCAGCAACTCCCGAACCTTCGATCCCCACGCGTTCATCGTATTCCCCTCCGTAGCACAGCTCGTGCAACGCAATCTGCCAATCAATGCAACAAGTATACCGCAAATATCTATTTGATTTATTGTACGATTGGCTGTATAATACTCCTAACGGAACAGAAAACACAGGAGTTGACTCTATGTCTCGCTATCCTGGAAAACCGCTCGGCCTGACCTACGCCGTGCAAGCCTTTCTTGACAAGGAAACGTTTGGCCAAGTGAACGCCTGCGCTACAAAGCGAGGCGAGTACCGGGCCGAGTTCGTGCGACAAGCGATCCTGTTCTTTCTGATCACGGAATGTGCATCAAATTCGATTGGCTCACGAGTGCAGCCGATTGACGAAAGGAGCGCGCTATGACGACCTCGATCACGTATCACGGCGGCGGCGAGGCTGCCTACCCCTTCCGCGTTGTCGAGGACGGGCTATGGATCGCGTCAGTGGCGTCGTACTCCACTGGCGACAACGTGCTGACCAGCCGCCTGCCGCGCCTGTGCGCGGGTTGCGGCGACCCGGCGAGCGCGGAATTGTGCGCCGCCTGCACAGAAGATTGTGTCATCGACTTCACGCCGCTTGACGTGGAGTTCGCGCCCGTGGGCTTCCTGGTATAGCCCGCGCTTTTTGGGGCCGTGTCGCGCCCGCTGGTTTGAATTAAGCTCTTAGCGGGGCTTGCATTCTCAGGGGGCCAGCGGGCGCGAAGGCCAATTGTCTATGTTCTAAGTAGAGTATACGACAGCAAGTCGCAAGATAGGGCATCGATAGCAATGTCGGAAAAGATCGCTTGGATCTCGCTCGCACACACCGCGCTCCTATGCCTCGCCTGGGCCTACGCGCGCTTTCTCGATCAGGGCTGGGTGCATCGCATCTACTCGCCCGATCATATTTGGATGACGGTCGCGGGCGGCGATTTCCTGATCTGGCCGTTCGTCGCCGCGCTGTATTGGCTTGCGTTCCCGTGGTGGTTGAACGCGATCTTTTACGTCACGCTCCATCTTGCGGCGGGCGCACCGATCATCCACTGGCAGCGCCAGCGGGGAACAATGCGCCGTCGTGAAGTCGAGGCGCTCTGATGCCACAGCTCAAACGCGGCGGCAAGGAAACACTTGATTCGCTGTTTAACAAACTTGACTATATTGACCACTACACTGACGACAATCCAGCGGCGGTCAAGAAGTTGACGCGACAGATGCGTGAGCAGTTAGCAGAGGAAGTCAAGCCGTATCTGATGCGCGCTGCTCCTGACCTGGAGCGGCAAGTAGAGGAACTGCGGCACACGGTCGAGGATCTGGCGCGACAGGTTGCGGAGATCAAGCAGCCGAACGTGACCCGCTTTCGCAAGGCGGAATGAACAGGCCCGCGCGCCGATGAGGGAATATGACAACAGTACGGACATTCGGATACGGCGGCGGCGTGCAGAGCACGGGCGCGCTTGTGCTCGCTGCACAAGGCGCGCTCGATTACCGCATGTTCCTTTTCTGCCATACGGGAGAGGACAGTGAAGACCCCGCCACGCTGGAGTATTTGGAGCGATACGCCAAACCGTTCGCAGATGCAAACGGGATTGAGCTGCTGACTATTCGCTACACGCGCAAGCGCGACGGCGCGCAGCCGACGATCTTAGAAGCCATTGCAGCCGGGCGCGACATTATTCCCATGTATTTCGAGATGACGCGGGCCAAAGACCCGAAGCGGAACGGCGAGCCGCAACGCCTTTCGCGCACCTGTACCGCCGATTGGAAAGCCTCGGTTGCGGCAAAGTGGCAAAAAGAACACGGCGCCACGGCGGACGATCCGGGCGTGCATGGCCTCGGCATCTCGCTTGACGAGTTCGAGCGGATGCGAAGTTCGAGCGGGTTCGCGTGGCAGACGCTCGACTATCCGCTCGTGCGGATGCGGCTCACGCGGCAAGATTTGATCAATGTCATTGTGCGCGCGGGGCTGCCTGAGCCGCCGAAATCGGCATGTTATTTCTGCCCGCATCATAGCGTAGCTACGTGGCGCGCGATGCGCGACAAGCGGCCTGAGCTATTCGAGAAAGCCAAGGCGCTTGAGGCGGATGTAAATGTGCGGCGGGCCGCGAAAGGACTCTCGTCCGCGTACCTCAATCGCAAGCTCGTGCCGATTGATCAAGCCGTGGCTGGCGAACAGGCCAGTCTAGATTTTGACGACGCCTGCGAATCAGGCTTTTGCATGACGTAGACAGGCGAGGCACGGCGTTCACGCACCGGCCTCGCCCTAGGAACAAAGGGAGTTAGCCCAATGCCCATCACTCATCATAGCACGGAAATCGAAGCCCTGATCAAGGAAGCCAACCGCGCACGCTTGCTGTCGTGGTACGGCCTGGAGGAGAAGCGCGCAGCCCACGCGGCGCACGCGGACGCGCTCATTGAGCAGCTGCGACGGATCAGCGTCGAATGGTCAAAGGAGACACGCGGATGCTAGAGGAAACAACAGCGCCAATCTTCGGCTACGTCGGACGCTGCCGTACCTGCAAGGCGGCATTAGCGTGGCGGCGTGACGACCCTGATCGGCGTGACGACACTGATCGGCACGCCGATGTCGCAAGCATGGTCAGTTTCATGATCAGGTCCGATCTCTATGTGGAATACACGCGCGCTGATGCAGTCCATATGGCGCGCACACTTTGCGGCTGCAAGCGCGGTCGTCCATGCTGGATAGCAGGCCAATGAGCGACATGCACATCTCAACCGCCGTCGAGGAGACGCGGCGCTTCGTCGCCAGTTGGCGGGCCTATCGCCGGATGTTGCCGGACTTCACGGACGCACGCATGAAGGCGCACTACCGCCGCCTGATCGCGGACTTGGCATTCATCATTCGCAGGAGATCAGGGCTATGACAAACGACGACATCGATCTCCCCACCGCGCGCGAGGTGCAGCCGGGCGTCTTTCTGGCCGAATGCCCGCACGCGCAGCGCATGTTCCGGTCGTCAGAGTACAGGCGCATACAGGTCGGCGTTCGGCCGGTCGTGTGGACACGCTGCGCCTGCTGCGACGCCTATATGCGCACGGGCACAGACCGCGACCCGCTCGAACCGCAGTTTCATCTGTATTTGATCGAGGTGCCACGATGAAGATTCGTAGTGCCGCCTATCGGGACGCCGTGCATCCGAGCAATCCGCACTGGACACAGCTGCGCAAGGAGCGCCGCCTCCAGCAGGGCGGGCGCTGCGCGGTCTGCGGCGGCGTGCTCGGAGATCGCTTCGAGGCGCATCACACGAATTACGACCGCCTGGGCCGCGAGACGATCTTTGACATCCGGGTCGTGCATCCGGGCTTTCCGTGCCACTGGCTGGCGGACGTGTGGCGGCGGCAGGCGGGCCGGTTCGCGCGCTGGTTCTGGAGGTTCGCCCGATGATACGAAGCGAAATGACATGCGCCTGCGGTGCGCCGTGGCGGATCAAGATTGAAAGAGCAGGAGGCCGCGCTTGACAACAGTGAAGCCGTGGAACCCCGCTGAAATTGTCGTCCCGTCAAGAGTCAACGGGAATGATGCCGATGCCACAGTGTATAGCTTGTTGCAAGCTATGGCATCGCCAATGCGCGTGTACTGCTCGCCTGTGCCTTATGCAACGCCGTTGCCGTGTGTTGTCTTCGAGTGCGTGAAAGAAATGCACGGCCAAAGGACATATCGTGTAATGCTCGTTGAATCTGGAATTTCTTCAGACAAAGAAAGCTACGAGTAGCGATGACGAGCAAGATAGCGACCTGCCCCTGCGGTGCGCCGTGGCGGATCAAGATCGTGTTCGGCGGGCGGGCGTTTCGCTGGTGCAGCACGTGTTGGCAATCTCGCGCGCGGGTGAGCGGATGAACGAGGAACAACGCTGCGGCCGCTGGGCGTGGGAGTTCGTCACGCGCCACCCCCACGCCCTCACACGCGAGATTGCCGACGCGACGGCAGAGTATAGCGCGGACGACGTGGCGCACGCCTTGATCACGCTGGCGAGCCTGGGCTACGTCGCACGTGACGCGGGCAGCGGCAAGCGCGGGTGGGTGCCGCTGGTGCGCTGCGTGGCGGTGCGACGATGAGAGGCGGCGTGACACATCACGCCGCTCGCAGCCTCGGCTCTCGTTGCCCCGCGCCCGCTTCCTTGCGCGCCCTAATCGCCTCGGCTACCAATGTCGCCAGCATATTGCTGATTGATCGATTCTCTACGTCTGCAAGCCCCTTCGCCTCGTCAAGCACATCAGCCGGTATCACGAGCTGGAACCGCTCGCGCCCGCCTTTTGGCCCGCGCCTACCTTTGCCCTTGTCGCTTTCAGCCATCGCGGATTCTCCTATGACTAAACCCTACTCGTTGAGTATAACTGATCTGTGTTGCGCTGTCAATGAGAATTGTGTAATAGCGCTTGACAATTACACACTTATCGTATATAATACCTGTATACAGATAAGCAAGCAGTACAGGACACCGCAATGCAGAACCTAGCAAACATCACCCTCGCACAGCTCGAAGGCCAGCGCTTCAACGCAGCGCAAGCGGGTCGCCCGCAGTTCGCGGCGCAGACGCCAGCCCAGCGCGCGACGGAGCTGGTGGCGCGGATGGACATTGCTCGCCAGCATCGCAACAAGGCGGCGTTCCTAGAGGCCCAGGCGGAATTGAAAGCGCTCGTTGAGCAGATGTAAAGGAGCGACACGATGGGACACTTTAGCAATCAGCAGATTTCTGAGACGTACTCGGCGGACGTGGACACGCACGGCAGCAGCCGCGCCAGCCGCACTGCGTTCAACCGCGCGCGCATCACCGAGGCGCTGAAACGCATTCCGCCAGTGTGCGCGGCGTGTGCGCAGTCTGGACACACGATCCAAGGATGCCCTGACATTCGCAAGGAGCTATTCCGATGACACAGAACGAGATCAACGGCTTACGCGCCGAGCTTGACACCGCGCATCAGCACATTGCGGCGTTAGTAGGCGCAATCGATGAGTTGGACAGCCTAGGCGAGTGGATATGGAGCGAGCCGGATGACGCAACGCTCCTGAGCATCCACCTGAGCGAGGAGCATCACACGGAATTGACGGATCTGATGCTTGCGGCCCGGACGTGGCTTCGCCGCCCCGCCGCCTAACGACGCCCGCCCCCACGACAACACTGAAAGGCAACGACGAACATGGCTGACATCGAATTCACACGCGGCTCTGCCACCGCCGCTGCGATCCTGCTGGGCGTGACCCGCCGCACGGTGTACCGCTGGCTCGATCAGGGTCGCTTGAGGTGGCACGCGGGGTGCGTCGTCATCCCCACGCCCGCGCCGACGATGCGCCCACGCGGCCCGCAGGCCAGCCCGACGAGCCAGCGCTACACGCGCGGGCGGCACACGTTTCGCGGGGATGCGTGGAGCATCGAAGCCAGCCAGCGGATAAGCAGCGCCCAGCCCGGCGAGCTGGCGACTGAGGAGAACGTATCGTGACCGCGATCATCGTCGATCTCGACGGGACGCTGTGCGACGTATCGCATCGTGTCCACTTCGTCAAAGCGTCGCCGCCGAACTGGCAGGGCTTTTTCGATGCCTGCGTTGACGACACGCCGAACCCAGCGGTCGCGGCGCTCGTCGCGATGGCGGCGCGCGCGCACTACGCGATCCTGTACATCAGCGGCCGGCCGGATTCGCATCGCAGCCAGACCGAGGCGTGGCTGGCGCAGCACGGGCTGGCCTGCCACACGCGGCTGCTGATGCGTCGTGAAGGCGACTATCGGGAAGATACGGCGGTCAAGCGCGAGCTGTTTGACCAGTACATCAGCGGGCGGTGGGAGATCGCCTTCACGGTCGATGATCGAAATTCCGTGGTCGCAATGTGGCGCGGCATGGGGCTGGCCTGCTTCCAAGTCAGAGAAGGCGCGTTTTGAAGGCGAACGATTATCAGTGGCGTGACATGCCGTATATCAGCGCCTTCGCCGCAGAGGAGGAGGCGCTGGAAGAAAGACTATTCGATGAATCCACAGCAGCGCTACACGCGAGCCGACCAGGCAATCCGGCACTACCAACGCCTGATTGCCGGACACCTCTCGCCCGCCCAGCTCCGACAGGCGCGGGTTCAGATCGTGCGCGCGGTGTTCGCTCGCGCGAAGGCACTGCGGGACATCGAACGGACTGAGGAGATCGCAGCGTGACAGTGCGCCGATCCCGCGCTGGAGGCGGCGAGCGGTCGCGCCAGCGCGGTTCAGCGCTCGTCGGGGGCGGCGGGGAGGGGATCGGAGAGGACGAGGAGATCGCCGGGTGTGCAATTCAAATAGCGACAGAGTTCCGTTATGGCTTTCCGTGGATATTCAGACAACGTATCGTTTGCGAACCCGCGCACCGTGTACTCATTCAGCCCGGTATCGCGCGCTATCGAACGCAGGCTCGTGCGCTTGCCGTCGCGCCGCTGGCGCTCTGCGAGCAGTATGGAAAGATTGCTTTTCACGATTTTCATGCCTCCGTTTGTACCGCATCTCGGAACAAGAGTCAAGTACAGTATACCACACCAACCAATGATTAGTCTAGCATTGCATTCTCTGATGTTATATGTTATACTAAGCAATAACTAGGAATACTAAGCAATCATCGAAAAGGAGCTACCCATGGAACGGGAAAAGATCGAGGACTTGACGGGCAAGACGTTTGGTCTATTGCGCGTCGTTGAGAAAGCCAACAACATCATTCATCGCAACGCTTTTTGGCGCTGTATTTGCGCGTGCGACAAGGTGGTGTATGTGTCTGGCACGAACCTGCGGCAAGGCTACACCACGCATTGCGGATGCGACCAGGGGACGCGGTAACAGGAACGATCTGACGTGGCGCACATTGTGCGCCACGTCAGCAGATTGAGGCACAAAATGACCGTAGCAATCCAAACAGCATTTTACGACTATGCCGCGCTGGATAGCGAAACCCGCATCATTGTGCAGCAGCGCACGAGCGAGATCAAGGCGCTCATGAAGCGCGCCGCATCAGACATTATCGACATCGGGCAGAAGTTAATCGAGGTTAAGGCGCGGTTGGGACATGGCGAATTTACGCCTTGGCTCAATACAGAATTTGATTGGAGCTGGGACACCGCCAAAAGATTCATGCGTGTTGCTGAAGTATTCCAAAATCAGCAAATTGCTGATTATCAAATCGCACCGAGCGCCCTATACCTACTCGCCGCGCCTTCGACTCCAGAGGACGTGCGAACAGACATAATCGCCCGCGCAGAGCAAGGCGAAACGATCACCCACAGCGCAACGCGAGACGCTATCGAGCAAGCCCAGGAAGCACGGCGCTACGACGGGTTTGCGCTCGTGTCGCCGCCTGATGACGAAGACGACGAACCGCTATCAGCCTACGAACAGAGCATAGCGCGCTCCTACGTGCCGCCGGTCATGTCGCAGCCAATGAGCGTACTCACTAGTCAAGGCACCGTCGAATGGTACACCCCGCCTGAACTGATCGAACGCGCCCGCAATGTCATGGGAGGTATCGACCTCGACCCTGCCAGTTCAGATGTTGCGCAACGATGGATTCAGGCCGGAACGTACTACCAGTTCGATCTGAGCGCATTTGACTTTGACAAGCCACGCGCGAACGATGCTGAACTGAAACGCGATCTTAGCCGGTTCAGCCAAGCGCAGTTCGCCGCGCAGCCGCAATGGGCAGGCCGCGTATGGCTTAATCCGCCGTTCGATGACACGCCCACATGGGTTGATCGGCTCGACAGCGAGTACATCCATGGCGACGTGACCGCAGCTGTCCTCTTGGTCAATAGCGCTCCTGGCTATATCTGGTGGGAGAACCTATGGCGGCGGCGGCCGGTCTGTATGCTACGTGAGCGTGTGTGCTTTTATCAGGCCGATGGCACATCTGATGGCCCGTCCAAGAAGGGCACCACGATTGCCTATTACGGCGAGAACGTTCAATCCTTCATCGCACAATTCGGCGCGCTTGGTCGCATCATTCTACCGGAAGAGTAAATCATGGCAAAGTGGCAACCACCTATCCCGGCCGGTGCACTGTACAGCAAACCGGCCCGCGCGCTCGGCCCAGCTCTACCGTTGCTCGCCTACTGTTACGACTTAGTACAGCGGGACGGGTGGCTAGACCTTGACCTCACAGAAGCCGCCGGGGACATGGAAGAACCATACCCAACCGTCAAGCGCTGGTGGAAGGCCGTCAAGGAAGGCCCATTCTTCAGCGAGGCGATTGACCGGGGGCGACGAGGGTGGCGCGTGAAGTTTCGGCCCGTCTGGATTGACCTTCGTATCCTGAGCACCAGGCCAATAGCCGCCGATCCTTCAAGTACAACTCAAGGATCAGAAATGATCCTTGAAGATACGAAAGTGGAAGTACAAACGCCTCAAGGACATTTCAAGGACATTTCAAGGACAAATGAAGGATCAGAAATGATCCTTGAAGATAATGTATATGGTACTCAAGACTCATATCAAGCAAAAGAGATTGACGACGCGAAAATTTCGCGCACGTCGTCCCCTAAAAAGAAAGCTGACGCACCGACACCCAAACCGATACGAGAAACACTTGCAGAGGTTTGCGGCATCGGACGTATCAGCACTCGTGAGCAGCAACTACAGGTCAACCAATCGGCGGCACAGATTTGGAAAGAGCAAGAACGTGCTGGCCTCGATGCTGATCGAACGGTCAAAGATATTCGCCATACGGCTAGTTATTTCCAAAAGAATGACTGGCGCGGCAAGAAGGGCGACCGACCGACGCCAGCACAGATACGGGAAGTTTGGGTAGCAGCGCACACGAACGGGCATCGTCCTAACGGTCAAATCCCTGGTGACCTGCCGCTTTTTCAAGCCGACCCGTCGAAGCGGCTGACACCAGAGGAACAAACGGCAGCGGCGGCACGCCGACGGGCCATTCGAGAAGAATCACGATCAGCAGGGAAGTAGCGATATGCATATCGAAGAACTGCCGCAGAATTTGGACGCAGAGAAGGCGACGCTCGGCAGCGTCCTGCTCAACCGCGATAGCTTGGTAGCGATTGCGAACTGGCTGACGCCGACGATGTTTTATCTCCAGCGGCACGCCGACATCTACGCGGCGATGCTGCACCTGTTCAGCCAGCGCACGCCGCCCGACACGCGCACCGTGTCCGACGAGCTGAAGCGGCGCGGCCAGCTGGAGGCCGTCGGCGGGACGATGTACCTGTCCGACCTGACCGACGCCGCGCCTTCCAGCTATCACATCGTTCACTATGCGCGCACCGTAGAGAGCCTCGCGATGCGGCGGCTGATGATCCGGAACAGCGGCAAGGCGGCGGCGCTGGCATACGACGAGAGCGTGTCCGATGATGATCTGCGTGCGGGCGTGATTGCGCTCGCGACCGAGGCGGCGACCGCGCGCGACGATGCCGGCGCGACCTCGATTGGCGAGATGATGGACAGGATGCTCGACCGGCTCGGTCAAGACCGCGCGCCCGCCACCAGCACCGGCCTGCACGACCTTGACGAGATTATCTACGGTCTGACGCGGACGGGGCGGCTGATCACTATCGCCGGGCGTCCGGGTCACGGCAAGACGGCGCTGGCGCTCACGATGGGCCTGAGTTTGGCAGAGCAAGGCAAGCACGGAAAAATCTTTTCAATGGAGATGACTGAGGAAGAACTCGCCGACCGCTTCGCATCAATGCGGAGCAACATCGACGGCAAGATTATTCAGAGCGGCAGCCTGACCGACGACCAGTTCCGCAAAGTGACCGAGGCGGTCGGCGCGGTGAATCGATTGCCACTGTACACGCGCGCAGCCAGCACCTTCTCGCTGGCTGATATTCGCACCATGACGCTTCAGCACATCATGACGCATGGCCCGCTGGATTTCATCATCGTGGATTACCTGGGCCTTATGCGCGCCAGCGGTCGCAAGAATCAAACTCGCCAGCAGGATTTGGGCGAGATGACGCGCGGCCTGAAGGCGCTCGCGATGGAGACGGGCGCGGATCTGTTCATGCTGGCCCAGCTCAATCGCGACATTGAGAAGCGCGATAGTCCGACCCCCACCCTGTCCGACCTGCGGGAGGCTGGCGACATCGAGAACGACAGCAACATCGTGCTCTTCGTAATCAACCCGGAAAAGCTGGACCCGGAAACGACCGACAAAGGCAAGGGAATGCTGTGGGTCGTCAAGCATCGGGGCGGGCCGTGCGGCAAGGTGGAGTTGCACTTTAACGCGCCGTTGACGCGCTTTGACAACTTGGAGAAGTACCGTGCCGTCGATGGATACTAAGCCGCTGCCGCGCGTCGAGCTACCCGCGCTGGCGACGATCCACGACGCTGATGAGCGCTTCTACCTTCGGATGTATCTGCGCTCGAATATGGCACGCGATCAAGACGAGGCGCGCAAACGCTGCGCGGAGGCAGGGATTGACTATGAGCAGGCACGGCAGGAAGCGAGGCTGACGTAATGCCCGTGGACTGGAAGCGCTACCCCGCCGATTGGAGCGACATCGCCCGCAGATGCAAGGACGCGGCGGACTGGAAATGTCAAGATTGCGGAATGCAGTGCCGCCGGGCGGGCGAGACGTTCGACACGCACAAGCGCACGATGAGCGTGCATCACGTCGGCGCTCCGAAGGACGACGGGACTCTCGGCGACATGCACGACAAGATGGACGTGCGGGATTGCAATCTTATCGCGCTGTGCAGCAAGTGCCATCTTGCGCGCGACCTTCCTGGACATATGGCGAACGCAGCCCGGACGCGGCGGGCGCGTAAGATCGACGCAGGCCAGATGGAATTAACATACATCAGCGTTGACGTGACGCCGCCTGAGCGTTGACGTGACGCACGGAAAGCGGGCGGGCGGTGTGATAGACGGAGCGAGGCGCAGACGGGCGCTGAGAGGGCTTACACGATGAGCGAGCATACTCCAATGAATCTGCCAGTGATCGATTGTTGCGCAACATGTGCGCACAGGCGCGGCAGGCCAGTTCACATGTGGTGCGGAAAGCATCTGATCGAAGTCGCTGCTTTCACGAAATGCGACGACTTCACGCGCCTTCCAGCGTATCCGCTGTGGAAGACCTGTGATGTCATAGCAGGGAAGGCTTGACAATGCAGCACGCACGCAAGAAAGACCTCATGCATACGCCGATTGTGACAACGCTTCAAGGCGTCGGCGCGGCGGTCAGGGAAACGTATCAGTTTCCCAAGATGCTCGATATTTTAGTCGCGTATCGCGGGCAACTGTTCTGGGCAGAGATCAAGAACGACGCCCGCACCGCTGAGAAGGATTTGACGCCAGCCGAGCGGGCCTTGATTGACGACTTCGCCCGCGTTGGCGTGAAGATTCACGTTTGGTGTACGCCCGATCAGGCGTTGAAAGCGATTGGAGCGATATGACGCACGACAACACCGCCGAGCCGACCGTCAAGCGCGCCGCGTTCCCGATGGCGATCCTGCGCGGTGGCACGCCGCTGTTCCACGCGCCCGGCACGTTCCCGCCGGAGTATCGACGGGATGCGCAGCTCGAAGCGCTGTGGCGGGCCGGGCAACCGCAGCCGACAAAGCAACTGATGTTTCCGGGCTGGGCGTTCGTGCCTGCGTCCGCCGCAATCGCCTGGCGGTCACAAGGGGGGAAGGCATGAACAGCAAAGATAGCTTTGACCTAGGCTGCGCTTGGTGCGCCGCGCAAATCGCCTCCTGTGACGATCTACGCCGCGTTGGCGAGCGCATCGTTTGCCCGAACTGCGGCAAGCCCAACACCATCGAGTACGATCAAGAGGATAATGACGACCCGTCCAGCGAATGCTATTTTTGCTTGCACCGGGTGATCGAGCAGCGCAAGCATGGTCACGCAACAATGGAGCTGATATGATCTACCCGACCGCCGCCGACCTCGCCGCGCAGGGCGTCACGTTGCAGCGCGACGTGTGCCTGTGGAGCGCATTGCTCCGGCGCGAGTCTGTCGAGGCCGAAGCTGAAGCCGAAGCCGCCGACGTGCCGCCGCAGCCCAAGCCCAAGCGGCCCGCCAGCAGCACGCCGCGCACGTTCGCATCCAAGTACGTCGGCGTCACGATCCATCACGACCGCTGGCTCGCGCAGTGGGGGCCGCGCGGCGCGAAGAAGGGCCGCGTGTTTCCGCTGACGCCAGCGGGCGAGCTGCTGGCGGCGACCGAGCGCGCACGGGCGCTGGGCTTGGACGCGCCGCAGATCAGGGCGTGAGCAGATGGATTATTAGAGGAGAACGTGACTATGCAATCTTGTGACGCGCTAGAGTACGAATTTCGATTCGCGGATGATTCTTTCTTCACGCAAGATATGCGCGATAAGCGAGGGCTTACAGATCAAGAGTGGAAAAAGGTTTGCGTTTCGGTATACGCGGGCGTCGAAGCGCTGACCATACCCGAAGGAATGATACGCACGATCACGACCGTTTACGGAGGCTGGGATGTTGTGATCGACTACCCGGACGGCGTGCGCCCGCTAAGCGCCTTCCGATGAGTAATCGCAACGCCTTCCGACCGGCGGGCGAACTGGACAAAGCCGCGAGCGCCGCCGTATCCGCGATCATCGTGCGACTGCGGGATCAGGACGGGCTATCGTTCGCACGGATTGCGCGCCGATTAGCGTATGACTTCGATGTTCAGATCAGCCGCGCCGCCGTGTGGCAGCGCTATCAACGAGAGGCAAAGGAACCATGAACACACAAATACTTAACTACGGTGGTGGCTGGCAGACCACCGGCATGCTCGTGCTGATTGAGCAAGGCACGCTCCCGCGCCCCGATCGGATCGTGATCGCGGACACGGGACGCGAACGCAAGACGACATGGCGGTACCTGGAGCAAACGGCCCAGCCGCGTATGCGGGCGTTGGGACTGGAGATCGAGATTGCGCCGCGCTCGCTGGCGAAGGTTGACATTTACTCGCATCAGGGAACGCTATTGTTGCCGGCGTATACCGCAACTGGCAAACTCTCGGCTTATTGCTCAAACGAATGGAAACAGCGCGTTGTTGACCGCTACCTGCGGCAAACTGGTGCGCCGGTCGCTGCCGAGCGCACGCACTGGATTGGCTTTACGTATGATGAACGCCAGCGGATCAAAGGAGAGCAGGGCCGATTGTATCCACTGGTCGACATGATGCTCACAAAAGCAGATATTCGTCAAATTATCCGCGCCGCTGGCTGGCCTGACCCGACCCCTAGCGCGTGCTTTATGTGCGCCAATCTGGATAATGCCGAGTGGCGCAACATCCGCGCAAACGACCCCGCCGATTTTGAAGCCGCGTGCGTGCTCGATGAGGAAATACGCGAGGAAGATAGGTTTCGTGGCGGATCGGGCGTGTGGCTCCATCGTAGCCGTGTGCCGCTACGCGAGGCCGATCTTGACGTGGAAGATCGCAAAGACCCAGCGCGCCAGTGCGGGCTAGGGATGTGCTTCGTGTAGATCAGCCGCGTTGCCGTGTGGCAGCGCTATCAACGGGAGACGAAGAATGCGTAACATTTCATTTTCGGCAACCAAGCCGCAGTTTCGTGCGCGCACCAAGACCGTAACGCGCCGAATGGGCTGGGCGCGTCTGAAAGCAGGCGATTTTCTGATGGGCGTAGAGAAGGCGCAAGGCTTGAAGAAAGGCGAAAAGATCGTTGCGCTTGGCCCGGTCTGGGTCGTGAGCGTGCGGCGCGAACCGCTCAACATGATTACGCAAGACGATTGCGACCGTGAAGGCTTTCCAGAATATACGCCCGCGCAGTTTGTGGCATTCTTTTGCACGTTCAACGGCTGTGCTCCTGATGCCCTAGTAACGCGCATTGAATTTGCATATGAGGAGAAGCAACCATGACCAGCCAAGCACTGCCACGAAGCGACGCCGAGCAGCTGCGCGACGCACGGACGGCCAACGGCCTGCTCCGCGAGCGGCTCGCCGAGCAGGAGGCGCTGGTCGCGCAGTATCGCGCGCGGGCCGATGCGCTGGAGGCGCGGCTGGGCGAGGCGATGGCGCTGGCGGAAGACGTGCTGAGAACGTACCGGCCAAAATAGAATGTGGGTTAAGGAGGGACGGGGATGCCAAAAGGAACAGTAGCATTGTCGTGGGGAGATTGGGGCGGAGTCTACGCCAAGCGGGGCTATAGTTGGCGGCTGTGTTTTGGCTGGGTCGCCTTGACCTGGCTGCCCATCGAGCTTGACGATCTCGTTGAGGGGTACGCGCGCGCCGATGCGCTGGAGGCGCGGCTGGGCGATGCGATGGCGCTGGTGGCGACGCACGCCGAGATTATGCGCAAAACATTGTGAAATGAGGAGGAACAGGATGCAGCTATTTGACCGACTACGAACGTGCCTTGAGTTGGAAAGCAAATCGCACAGGCTGTGGGATGACGCATTCTCGAACGTGTGTTACGCCAAGCTATCGGAGAAGATGCGCGACGGCTATATCCAAAAGACATACGAAGCGACCCGCCTGCACGCCGAGGCGCAGCAGAATCTCCGCGATCTTGCGAAAGAGCTGAACGAAATACTCAGCACAGGATATCACCTCGACTAACATGTGACAGAATGTGACAGGAGCGCTACGATACTGATCACATTCCTTTGTTGCGTAATCATTCCAAGCGTGGTACGATTGACTCGGTAGAAAGAGAAAGGAGTGAGAAAACGATGCTTTTAAAACCGTGGTGGGATCGGAAGTCCGCCGCCCACAAAGCAGAGAATTGGCTGGGGGCGTGGCTGTACACCCAGCAAACGTCCCATCGGCGCAAGCCATCGTATACGCGCCGCAGTCCTCGTTGATTGCAGCGCTGACCACTCAGCAAGCCGCCGACGAACTCAAGGTGTCGCGGCGGCGGGTCAACACGCTGATCGCGCTCGGCACGCTGAAGGCGGAGAAGTTCGGCGCGGCGTGGCAGGTGGAGCGCGAGAGCGTTGAGGCCTACCGGGACAGCCCGCGCAAGGCGGGGCCGAAGGTCAAGAAGAAGATCAGTGACGGAATGTGACGAATTGCTACGATAAGGATTGACAGTGAAAGGTAATGCAATGACAGCGGAAATTATCGGCCCGTTTGAAGAAAACCGCGTGGTAGTGAATGGCTGCGCTGTGCCTGGGCTAACTGCGAACCATAGACCTGACGGAACTATCGAGTTGATCATTGATCGCCGGTTGGCAATTGATATTCCCGAAAGCCTGTTTAACCAAGTTGCATGGCTCGTGGCGAACGCACTGGCTATCGGGGCGGGATATTCATGCCACGGAGAGAACAGTCGAATCGCTAATCCATATCAGGTGCGCGTATCTGCGCTTGGAGATGTGCCAGAGCCGCCAGTCACACCATCCGCGTAGATAGTAAGTGGTTTTACGGCGAAATCAATCAGCTAATCAACGATGCTCGACGCCAGCGTAGAACCAGCGTCGAGCGGTGTATCCGAAGCGAATACGAGAGGAATAATACCACAATGGCACAGCGACGACTCTTCGATGTCAATGGAAACGAAGTCATCCCCGGCGCACGTCCGACGCGCAGCGGGGCAGGGATCGGGGCGGCAATCGACACGGCGCTGAAAATCTTCGCCAGCGTGGCGACGCTCATCCTGATCGCAGGCGTCGGCTATATGTGCTGGCCGCAGATTCGTGCGGCGTATTTCGCTGAGGCCGGAGCCGTCACGGTGACGACGCTGCCTCCCAGCGCGACCGAGCTTGACACGGTGAAGGCGCAGATGCAGCGGCTTGAAGCCGAGCTGCGCGCCGCACGAGCGCAGCAAGCAGATCCGGCGGTGATCGTCCAGAGCGTCCCAGCGGGGCAAGCGCCGCAGGCCGTGACGATCCCCGCGCCGCAGCCCCAGCCAGCGGTTGACGCGGCGGGGACGGTCGTGGAGGTCGCGCCACAGCCGATTGTGATCGTGCATCAGGTCAGCGCGGACGGAGCCGCGCAGACCGTTACCGGGTCGGGCGCGTGCCGAGTCTCGCGGGTCGCGGCGCGGTGCGGGAAGTGAAGATGAAGCCGATATTGTTTAGTGCGCCGATGGTGCGCGCCATCCTCGACGGAAGGAAGACACAGACACGGCGGGTTGTGAAGCCGCAGCCGACCGTTACCGAAAACGGGTGCCCGCGATGGGGAACCTACGACGGAAGAAAAATGCATATGGTGCCGCGCAGGGCTGGCGGGGGAAGCGCGGTAACAATGACCGACCTGATTGGCGAGTACTGTCCCTACGGGCGTGTCGGAGATCAGCTGTGGGTGCGCGAGACGTGGCACCCGTTCGGTACGGGTAAGCATCCAAACTGGATGAGCGACCGCGTACTCTATCGCGCCGATAACGAAGGATTGCAGCCGTTCGATGGCTGCGCGAGTCATCCACTGCCGTCGCCGGTTGAATGGAGCGGGCGGCAAACATCAGCCTGGAAGCCTTCAATCTTCATGCCTCGTTGGGCGTCGCGCCTGACATTGGAGATCACAAGCGTGCGGGTGGAGCAGGTGGCGGATATTACAACCAAAGATTGTGCCGCAGAAGGCGTACAACTTGAGCCAGGCCGAGATACCGAGCACTTGAAGCGCGATTTTATCGAACTCTGGGACTCCATCAACGCGAAGCGCGGATACGGCTGGTCAGCGAATCCGTGGTGCTGGGTTGTTGCGTTCAAGAGGGTGCAATGATAGGCCGCATCATTCCCGTCGTGCTGATTGCCCTGGTCGCTGGCGTGGCATCGTTCGCCCGCCAGCACCAGCTTGCCACCGCAGCACCGGCTCGCCTCGCACCCGCGCCCACCACGGCGCGCGAGGTCTGGGCGGTGGACTTCCTCGCGGCGCTGGGCAACGTGCAGCCGACGCCCGCGACGGTCGCAATGGTCGTCGCGTGGACGCTGGCAGAGGATAGCGGCGATGGCGCGTTTGAGCGCAACAACCCGCTCAACACGACGATCTGTGGACACAACTTCGTCGGTGCGATCAATGCCGACGGCGCGTGCGGCGTGGGGCATTACGCCAGCTATCAGGACGGCGTATCTGCCGCTGTCGATACCGTCACGCAAGCGAACTTTCGCGCGATTGTCGCCGCACTCCAAGCGAACGACGCGGACGGAGCGAAGCAGGCGCTATGGGCGTCGCCGTGGGCCGAGTCGCACTATGGCTACGGGAGTGACTGGCCGGTGTATCGCGTGGCTGCGCCGCCGGTTGCGCCACGCTGTCCGCTCGATCCGTGTTGGCAAAGCGGCACCGGCTACAGCGAAGGGCATCCTGGGATCGACCTGGGAGCGTCGGAGGGGCAAAGCGTTTACGCGGTCTTGGACGGCACGGCTGCGCTGTCGAGTACATGGCCGTGCGGCAATGGCGTGCTGATTACGGCTGGCGGTCGGCAAGTGCTGATGTGCCACCTGAGCGCGTTCACGGTCGCCGATGGCGCGACTGTGCGGGCGGGCGATGTGGTGGCCCTCGCTGGGAGCACCGGACAAAGCACCGGCCCGCATGTGCATTTCGAACTGCGCGAAGACGGCGTGAGTATCGATCCGCGTGACCTATTACAAGGAGCATTGACATGATCATTGGCTGGGTTGTCCTCGGTGCTGTCCTCGTCGCGCTCATCGTCGGCTTCGCGCTGGCGCCGCGCTCGTCGTCGGCAGCAGTGTATGACGATGATGATGATGAGCAGCAAGAAGACGAGCCGCCCGCGCGCCACACCCGCACGTTCTTCCCTGGCTACCATTATCGCTGGGAACAGATCGCGCCGTTCTTGTGGGCGCTTGGCTACACGCGCAACGAGGCGGATGCCATGTATACGCGCGGATTTGTCGAAGTGTGGCGCAATGGATTTTATGCCGAGTTTGACGCAACACTTGGTATGGCAGATCGAGCTGATGGCGAGCCAATGTTCGCCTGTCATGGCTTCGACTCGCGGGCGGATACTGAGCATGTGGACATTTGGGATCGCGCTCCTGACGCGCACGCATTGGAGGCCTATCGATGACTATTGACTTCGCTTTCCTCATCATTGACTTCGCTCTCTTCATCGTCGTCGCCGCGTTCGTCGTGTGCATCGCAGTGGCGCTACGTAAGCCGCGAGGGAACCCCTACGCCGCGCACGATGCGTTCGTTGAGTCGGAGCTGGCGCAGCTGCGGGCCGCTGGGATTAAGCCGAGCGGGGATATATGGAAGGATTTGATATGATGCACTATTGGACGAGGCGGCGCAAGATCAGCCTCGCTATTCACGTCGCGTTCGTGCTGGTGCCGTTCTCGCTGTCAACGGCATCCGCGCTGCTGTTCTGGTATGCGATGTTCGGCGGCTGGTGGCTGGCGGTGCCAATGGTCGCGGTGATCGAGGTGCTGTCGCTGGTTGGCTTGGTTCTGTTCCTGACGAAGATCGAGTCGCCGTTTGTGCAGCTGCGGCACTTGCTACCGTTCATTTCCATCGTGCCGCTCGGACGAGAGTTGTACTTGCTCTTGCAGCACAACCCGCCAGTGATCGCATGGTCGCTGACAGTGGTCGCCACGCTGGTGCTGGTCGTCATCGCGTGGCAGTGCTTCAGGACAATCGAGCGACTGTTCATTGATCCGATGGAGGCAGCACGCGAGCACGCGCACGAGCAGGTGGCGGAGTTCCGGCTGAAACTGACCCAGCACGAAGAAATGAGTTTGATAGTGGACGACTTCATGCGCGAGCGCATGAACTATCACGGCACTATCACGACAGTCCAGCCACTCGCATTTGAGAGTACCGCGCCAGCGCTCTCACTCTCAAAGACAGCGCGCGTGAGAGCGCTGGCGCAGTCAAGTGGCAGGAGTGAAAGCACGGTCTGGCGCGGCGTGAAAGACGGCACTATCAGCCTCGAAGGAGCATAGACATGGCAGTAACAACAGCACCACTGGTCACCCCGCGCGCGAAAGAGAGCGCCGTCGTGCGCCGCGCTACGCTGCGAAAGCAGCGCGGAAAGGTTGAGCGTGCGACCGCTTGGATCGTGTTGTTCGTGTCGGCTCTCGGCACCATAGCGACATTCGCAGGCGGATGGGAACCGCTTATCGCCAGCATCCGCGCCCTGCGGCCGAACTGGGCCGCGATTGCGGGCGGCGTTGGCGCACAGGCGCTGCTCACGTTCCTCGAATGGCACTACTACGATGTGCCGCTCGTATCGTGGCCTGCGCGGTTTTTTGACACCATCCTGACCGCGCTTGGCTACGGGCCGCTGGTGGCTGCGCTGCTGATTGGCATTCTCACGACGCGAAATGCCCCGTTGCCTTTTCAGCTCGCGTGGGGTATTATTATTCTTGTATCGTTTTTGATCGCCTACTACCCTGAAAGCCGCCTAGTTGAGTAATCGGAGATTGCCCGATGACACAAGATGATGTGTTAAATACCGTCGTGCTGCTTATCGTGATCGGCGCGCTTGTGGTCGGGCTGCTCTCTATGCTGATCGGTAAGATCGTTGATGCCTGGGATGTATTCGCGGCGTGGTGGGGGGCGGGTGTGCAGAAGGCAATCCACACGCGACCGAGCGATATGTCAAGCAGGCGCGTGTGGATTTCGTCATATGAAGACGAAGAACCCGACGAACCGCGTTCAAGCGAATTTCCGCTACTGAACGGCGTAGAACCACAATTAGAACGTTCCGTGAACCCGCCAGAACTGGCGTTGAACGCGGCGGAAATGGCAGCGATCCAGCGCATGATCGTACATAATAAAACAGCGGCCAAACCGTCAAAGTCCAGCACGATCCATGCAGGCTTTGGCGTATCGCGCGGTGGAAGCGCAGCGTACATTCGCGCCAGCCTGATCTATGACACGCTGTTTGTCCCACCAGCACCTACTGTCCGATATGTACAGCGCACGCCAGAGCAAGATGCTCTTCGTGATCAATTAGGCATAGCAAGACCCTAGCCCCACCACCTCCCCATCCTACCGAGCGCCTGAGCAGTCAGGCGCTTTTTGGTGTGACAAGAATGTGGCATTTCGCTACGATATTGCAATAAATCTCTGCTTGCAATGCAAGCATTGTGTGCTATGATATGCACATCGGTAGGGCAAAGTAGTACAGAGAAGCGCCCGATGCGGCGCGGAAAGGCCACTATGAAGATCGTTCACACGTATCTGCTGGACATCGACTCCGAGGACGGCATCCCCGTGCTGACCGACGAGGAAGTACGGGCGAAGGCTCGCCCAGTCCGTGTGTCGGTTACGCGTCTCTCAGTCGATCATCGAATGGATGGGTTTTGGCCGGAATCCAAGTGGTTCCAGTTTTGCGTTAACGATGTCGTCTTTGACGAGGAAGTCTCCGCCGACGAAGCGCGGATTATCGCGTGGCGCACCGTCGCAGGGCGGCGTGCCGACCGCTATCAAATCAAGCCGAACGCCCTGCACGCACTCGCCAAGGCGGTGCTGCGAAACAAGGGCTACCACTCGCCATCGAATGGTCGCGTCGTATCCTTCGACGGCGAGGGAGCCGTGGAATGGGCGGGGCGTACATGGCTCGTGCGCGGCTTCGGCCCGCAAGGCACGCCGGAGTACGTCAGCAGCGATGGCGGTATCAAGTGTATCTCGGATCGCGGCGAGGTCATCTTCGTGTAATCCCGCCCGCCCGCCGCCCACGCAACGCCGCGCTAATCAGCGCGGCGTAGGATAGCAAGGAGCTACGCTGATGGCACAGATGAGTATTCGGATGGATGCGGATCAGTACGCCCGCATCCAGTCCGCCGCGAGGAGCAGCGGCAATTCGATGGAGAGCTGGGCGCGCGACCTGCTCCTCGCGGCGGCGCTCGCACCGGCGACCCCGGAGCGCTACGGCATCCACGGGCGCGTGCCGGGGCGGGTCACGCTCAAGCGCTTCGGGGCGCGCCCGAACGAGACGGTTGTGTCGGGCGAGGGTTGGACGTTGGACGCAGCGGATGCCGTCAAGGAGGCGGAGGAGCTGGTGCGGCGGAACGAGCCGGGGGATCGCGAAAGCGCGGTCACGCTGCTCAAGGCGCACTTCGAGATCGTGGTGGAGATGGGGTTGAGTTCGTAGCAGCAGCAGAGCACGTCAATGCGGCGTGCCGAATAAGGAGAGAGACAATGAACGCACAAAACCTGTACGACCGCCGCGACGAGTTCGGCGAAATCGATGGTAGGGATCTGCACGCGCTGTTCGAGGCCGTCTGCGGCGAGCCTAGCCCCGCCGGACGCACGCCGATTGACGCGACCGCGCTGGCTGCCTATGCGGCGGAGCGCCGCGCTACCTACGCTGCGCACGTCGACAGCGGTGGGGTTGGCGGTCGTGACCTGCTTGACGTGGCGGATTTTTGCGAGGCGCGGCTGGCCGCGCAGCACCTTGAGATCATGGGGGTGTGAAATGATTATTATGATTAGCGAAGGCATCCGGCGCGTCATTGCCGAGAAGGCCGCAGAGCAGGCCCGCAGCGGGCGGCGCTACGATGAATGGTTCGTGGTCAACGGTACGACCGTGGCGCACAAAGCGCGCTATGCGCCCGCGGCGCCGTGGGACGCCGCCGCCCACGTGATCGGGGTTGACCAATTAATGAAGTATTACGCGGTGAATGTCGGCGGTAGTGCAGTCGAATGCGTGCCGGACTGCTATGATGCGACGCAGTACGAGGCGTGGATAGCGTGATCGCATATTAGGCCCCCAGCCCCCACGCCCCGCCGGGACATCCCGGCGGGGCATCGCTTTACCCCGCCCGCCCGACGACCTGTAGCCAGACCGTCGCCGCCCCGCCTGCCGTGGACACCCACAGCTTCGGCCCTGGCACGAAGCCCTGCGTGTGTGTCTCGACGCCGGGCGCTTGCGTATTCAGAGTCAAAAAATACGGAGCCGCCTCGGTGCCAGCGCGCACCTTGACGTTCGCCGCGCCCGCTGACGCCGCGAGGCGGATCAGGTACGCCGCCGCCGGTGGTACGCCGAACGTCGCGGGAATGTCGATGAGCACGCCGCCGCCGAACACGCGCCCGCTCCAGTCTGGCGACACCATCGGCGCATCGAACAGCGCCACGCCGCCCGCGCCCGGCACGCCCGGCACGCCCGGCGCCCCTTGCTGCCCCGCTGCGAACGGGACGTAGGCGGTGATCCGATAGCGCGGCGGCGTAGCGTGCGAGCCGGTTTCCTTGTTGCCGACCGCCCACAGCCCCACGAGCGGGTTGCATTCGAGCGCCGGTCGCCCGCTGCCGGGGAGTGAGAGCACCTCGGTGGTGCTGCCGTCCGGCGTGACCATGACGACCGTGCCCGCGTCGTTCTGCTTCTGGAAGGCGTAGAAGACATTGCCGTGCGCGTCCTCAGCTGAGAACGCGTTCGCGCCGGTGTAGCGCGTGATGGTGCTAGGAAGTGCTGTCATGCTGTTGGCTCCGTTTGGACTATTGAAAATCGAACACTTGGGCTATTGACAATCTGTCCCGTATGCGGTACAATAACATCAGTTAGAAGCAACGTATACGAAAGAGAGCAATACAATGGTTTACATCGGCACACGCAGCCCGAAAGTTGGGCGCATAAATGCTGACCACTAAGCAAGCAGCGACGGAGCTAGGCATACAGCCTGGTTCCGTGAAGACACTGTGTCAACGCGGTATCTTGAAGGCAGAGCGGATCGGGCGGGATTGGCTGATTGAGCTATCCGAAATTGAGCGGTATAAGATTGAGCGACGAAGCCCAGGCAAGCCAAAAGGAACCAGCAATGAGCCACCCAAGCAGCAAGCGACCGGGTTGGAAGGTGATACGAAACCGCTTTAATGCGACTACGCGGGAGTTAGCAGCACTGGCACTTGCTGCCAATCCTCCCGCGCCTACACCGTGTCCGCGTGTCATTCGTCCCTCAGCACAGCCCAAGGCGGCTCGTGCGGCTAAAATCATGACCGAGCACGAGGCAGCAATAAAAGCGTGGTACTTGTATGGCGGGGCTGACGATATGCCCCCCGCTGGATTTACCGAGGCAGCACTAATGCGCGTGCGTGAAAGGTTTTGTAAATGACCGACAAACCCCAGCGCGGCGGCCTCCGCACCCCAGCCGGAGGCCGTCCCCGCAAAGATAACGTCATCCTGCATTGCTACATTCCTCCCGCCGTCCTTGCCATCATCGACAAGCAGCGCGGCCCGCTGACACGCGGCGAGTACATCGCTGCGCTGGTGAACGGTGCCGCGCCCGCGTAACCTGTCATTCGTCTTCTCCTGTCGTCACGATTGGCTCCAGCTGCAATAGCGCATCCAGCTCGCGCACGCCGCCGACCGCGCTGTCGAGGCTGCGCTGGAGGTCGGCGAGCGCCCGGATCGCGCCGTCGCGCTGCGCCTCCAGGTCGGCGAACGCGAGGCGGGCCGTGCTGATCTGCGCGGCAAGCGCGGCGCGGCGGGCGGTGATCTGGTCTTTCATAGGTAAAACACCCAGCCGCAAAACGAATACGTATCGGTGCCGCCGACGCGGCTGATGGTCACGCCACCACTCGCGGTCGCGACCGCGAGCTGATTCGGAGCGCCTGAGCCAAAGAAAGCGGTTCCCCCGGCACCGGAGGGTAGTGTTTGGGAAAACGTATTCGTGAATGCGGACGTATCGTCCCGCGCCCCGCCGAAGATGCACATAAACTTCGTGAAGCTGCCGGTCGGCAACACCGTCACTGTGCCGCTCGTGATGCCGTTGCCCTCGAAAAAACCGACGTTGCCGCCCGCCGCACCTTTGACATGCAGCTTGGCCTGCGGCGCGGTCGTGCCAATGCCGACGTTGCCTGCGGCGTCGATCCGCAGCCGCTCCAGTGCTGCCTGATTGTCGTAGATCGAGAACTCGCCCGCATTCGAGAGTGCGTTGGCAAAGATCCGCCAGTCCACCACCGCGCCGCCCGCCTGCTTCGCCGCCAAGCGCATCCGTGCGTTACTCCCGTTAGCGGTGCCTTCAGCCCCGACGCTCGCGCCGGTCGTCAGCACCGCGTTCAGCGTGTTGTCGAACACCACCGGGCCTGCGGTGCCTTTCAGGTAATTGAGATTATCGCTAACCGCGTTCATCTGCGCCGCAGTGAGCACGGATCCCACTGTGAACGCGACGGGTGCGCTCCATGCCATTGCAGTCTCCTAATATGCGAGTCGGCTCGTGTCGAGCACGCCGTTGATCGCGCTGTCGAGTATGAAAAACTGATCATTGCCGACCGGGTACACCTGCCAGTTGGTCAGCCACTGCGCCGCGCCGATGCTCTGGCTCATCGCGGCGATGCGCGCCACTTTCGCAATCGTGCTGCCCCCGCCCGGCGGTCGGCGCAGCACGGTGATCTTGTCATCGAACGTGCGGCTGAGTATTTGCGGCCACAGCGTCAGCGGTGCCAGATCGCCATTCAGCACGAAGGATTGCACGCGCATATACGGCTGCGCGTACAGAATCAGCAGGTACTGTGCGCGCGACAGCGCCTCGGCGTCGGTCGTGATTTGCAGATTGGTGATCTGTTTCGCACGCACGCCGTAGGTCGCCTGACTGGCGGCGTCATTCGCCACCTGAACGGTGCCGCCCGCGCGCGTGACCTCGGCGTGATTGATCAGCCGCGTGTCATCAAACGAAAACGGCACATCGACATACGGCAGTTCGCCCGTGACTGGCGCACTGTTGCCGTGCGATGCGGCGATACTGCCATACGCTCCGCGCGTGCAGCCGGTCAGTGTCGGCGGAAAGAACGACGTGTTAATGCCGGTGTAGGCGATGAACTCGCTGTCGATCTGCACGGTGCCAATGGTAGGAAAGCCCGCAGCGCTATTGAGCAGGATACTCGTCGCGACAGCGGTATGCGCGCCGAACAGCGGCGTGGTGGCCGTGCTCGATGCATCGCCAAACAGCGCGAAATTGGTACTATTCCGCGCCGACCAATAGCGATCATGATAGACGGTGCGCCCGTCGTCTTCAATGAAAAACGTGCCGCCGTCCGCCGCCGCAATCGTTTGGATCGCCGGAAGCGCGGGCTGCGACGGATACAGCTGCGCCGGGATCTGCGTCGGGCTGTTGACCCCGGCGTCACGATCCGCAGCCGGCCAGCCGATCACGTTGAGCACGTCGCTAATCACGTTGACCGGGTTGTTGTTGCCCGTCTCGTTCATCGTGAAGGTGGTGTAGTTTAATGCTTTGAACAGGTCAACCGCCGTCAGCCGCACCAGGTTCTGCGCGACCGCGCCGATACTCGGATCAAGCGGCACCCAGCTTTCCACGTAGCCGGTGAACAGATCGTAGACCACGCTGTTCCAGGTTGCGCGCACGTTCACACGCCGGGTCGGGATGACATTCGGCCAGTACGGGCTGGCGGCGTTATCGGGGTCGAAGCGCCGATCCCGATTGTCAAGCATGAACGAACACGTCCCGGCCTGCATGGCGTCCAGCTCGAACTGCCGCCCGCGATTGATCGTGATCGGACTGCCGCCGGGATTGCCGTCCAGCCACACATAGGCCGAAATATCGACCCAGGTAAGGCCTGCGATTGCCGCGAATGGCGCATTGCCAAACGCGATCCTGACTTGGATGGTCGGTCGTGTCATCGGATGCCCGTGCCTCCGTTGCGCGCCTGCAATTGCAACAGCGCGGCCTGAATCGCCTGTGCGTTCGCCGCTGCGTCCAATCCGCCCGGAATATAGATCTGCACCCCGCCGTTGATCTGCACGCCCGACAGTCCGGCCCCGCGTTCGCCCGCGCCGCCGACCGATGGCGTGATGCCGCTGGGATTACTCAGCTGCGCCAGATAGGCCGCGAACTGGCCTTGTGCGGCGGCGGGATTCACGCCGAACTCGCTGGCGATCAGCGCGTGGCGCTTGTCGGCCTCCTGGCCGGTGATCGCGCTCATTTTCCGCTGCGTGTCGGTGTAGGCCAGCAGCTGCTTGCCCAGCGCCGTGTCAAGCGTCCCCTGCTGCTTGGTGTAGCTGGTCAGCGCGCTCGCTTCCTGGCGTGCGAAGCTGGTATTTTCGCTCGCGAGCTGGCGGGCGTGCGCCGAGTCAGCGACCTTCTGCTGCTTGTCGAACGCGGCCTGCGCCTTCAGCTCGCCCGTATCAAAGGCGGTTTGCGCGTCGGTCAGCTGCTGCGCCAGCGCGGCCTGACGCTGCTGGCGATTGGTCGCGAGATGCTGCGCCTGTTTGGCCTCGCCGCGATTGTAGCCGTCGCTCTCGGCATTGAAGCTCTTTTGCAGGCTGGCGGCATCGGCCTGATAGCGCGTTTCGTCACTCGCGATCTGCTTGGCGTGCGTGTCCTGGAGCTTGGCGAGCTGGCTTGCGGTCACACGGTCGGCGGTCGCAAGCTGGCGCGCATAGGCGGCGCTGGCGGCACCTTCCGCATTGGCGTAGGCGCTATCTTGCGCGGCCTGCTGAGTCGCCAGCGTGGCCTGCTGCTTGGCGAGCTGTTTCAGCGCCTGGGCGTCCTGCTGGGCCAGTTGTGTCGCGGCCTGGGCGTCCTGTTTGGCCTGCTGCAACGCGGCCTGCTGCTCGGCGCGTGCCGCCGTCTGCGCGGCCTGCTCCAGCTGTTTGGCGAACGCCTTTTCGGCCTTTTCGGCCTGCCGATCATAGCTGGTTTGGGCCTTGGCTTCCTGTTTGGCGTAGCGCTCATCCTCGCTATCGATCTGCTTTTGAATGCTGGCCTTTTGCTTGGCATCGACCGCCGCGTGCAGCTGCGTTTGCAGGTCGCCCAGGCGGTCGTTATGATCGCCCGCACGCGTTTGCCGATCTTCCTGGAATTGCTCGCTATTGGTCTGCTGTGCGTCGGCGGCGCTCCTTTGCAGATCGGCGGTGCGCTGCGCGTATTGCTGCTCCCTGTCGGCGAGCTGGGCGGCGGCTTGCGTTTGCCGGTCACTAGCGCGCTCAGCGGCTTGGGTTTGCCGGTCGGCGGCGGCTTCGACGGCCTGGGTTTGCAGATCGGCCCCGCGCTGCACAAGTTGGCCGATCCGATCCTGATACGATTGCGCGGACGATGCCTGCCGGTCATGCTCGCGCGTCTGCATGTCGGTCAATTGCTGCGCGGCCACCGTCGCCGCCTCCACGCGCCGGGCCTGATAGTCCTGCTCGTGCGCCACGTCGGTGGTTTGGCGCGCGGTCTGGAGGTCGCTGGCGCGGGTGTGCAGGTCGGCGATCTTGGCCTGCTGCTGTTCGGTCGCCGCCGCCTGCCGATCCTGTTCGGTGGCAAGCGCGTCGGTTTCGGCGCGTGCGGCGGTCGCCAGCGTGCTGCGCTGGCGCTCCTGGTAGCTCGCTTGCCGGTCGGCGTCGGCATCGCGGTAGCTTTGCTGCGCCGTCGCGCGGCCACCGAGCGCCGCCTGATCGATGCTGGTGAGCCGCGCCTGATGATCCCCGGCGCGCTGCTGTTCGGCGTCGGCAAATTGCGCCTGGCTGTTCGCCAGCTTTTCATACGCGGCCTGCCCGGTCACGCCGGTTTTGTCGAGTTCGGACTGATACTTGGTCAGCTGTTCGGTGCTGGCCTGAGTCGAGAGCGCCAACGCGGCCTGCGACTGCGCGGCATCGCCCCACGAGCCGCCGCCGCCGTTCGACATCGCTGCATTGGCATCCTTCGCCAGCGGCGCAAGCAGCCCGTATTGTCCGCCGAGCTGCCCTAGCTGGTTGAAAACGTCCAGCAGATAGCCGCCGCTCGCGAACTTGGCGAGCGTGTTCGTGCCGAGAATGTCACCGACATCGCTGGTGCCCATGCCGGGGATCTTGATGTTTTGGAGCGTCTGATAGGCATCCACCACTGGACGCACCACGCCGTAGACTGCCGCGATCCCGTCGTACCACTGCTGACCTTGGCGGATGATCTGCGGGAGTTCGTCGCGCACAACCGCGCCCAGCGCTGCGCCAATCGCCTCGATATTGGCCTTGCCTTCGGGCGAGTTGAGCGTATCAACGAGCTGCTGGAGGTACGGCTGCACCTCTTTAATCGATGCACCTAGGAGGTCGCGACTGCCGATCTTTTCCAGGTCTTGCAGGCTGTTCATCAGGCCCGATACGGTGCCTGCCTGCCGCAGCGCCGCGCCGCCGAAATCGTTCTCAAGCGAGTACGCGATCGCCTTGATTGCCTGATCCGCCGGGATCATCCCGGCCTCGCGCAGCTTGACAATCTCTTCGGTCGATTTGCCGAACGCCTTGGATAGAATCTGATCAACGCTAACGCCCGCCAGCGCAAGCTCTCGAACCTCACGCCCGCTGATGTTGCCTGAGATCTCGACCTTGCCCAGCGCGGCCGCCACGCGGTTGAGGACTTCGGTGGTTTGCCCCGAACCGGCGCTGAAGTCAACCAGGTCTTGCGTCAACCGCTTGGCGGTGATCGCGGTTTTGTCGGCGCTCTCGGACACAAAGCCGAACGCCTCGACCGTCCTGAACGCGCTGGCGATCCCTGCCTCGTCAAACGGCGAATTAACGGCGAGTTGCTCGTTCCACTTCAGCAGCTCCTGCGCTTTGGGCGCGGCCTGCGCTAAGGCGTCGGCCATGCTCAACGTAGCGTCGGCATTCCGCAGCTCGCGCGCGAGCAGCGTATCCAGCGATAGGCCCAGCCGCTCATTTTCGGCATACGCGCCAACCGCGCCTTCGACAAAGCCCGCGACTGCCCGCGTGGCCTGTACCACCGCCTGGAAGGTCAGGAACTTGCCGAAGAAATCATCGACCGCGCCGCCTGACCCGCCGCCCGCGCCGCCTGACCCCAGCCCCTCGATCTTGTCTTGGATCAGCGCCAGCTGCTCCGACGTGCGCGCACTGAACTGCGCCAGCGTTTGATCCGCTGACGAGGTATCAGCGGATACGACCGTCTTCAAGGATTCGGCATCAATCGACATTAAGCGGGTTCTTCCTGCTGCGCGGCCTCAGCATTCTGGCGTTTGATCTGGCGTCCCTCGTCCTCAGCCACGAAGCGGCACTGCGCGCGACTCAGCCATTCGGGGTGCGCCTCCCACTCCCACGGCCCCACGCCGGGATACTCCTGGCGCAAGCGCGGCGCTACACACTCGTCCCACCAAAGGATCCGCCCGAAGCGACCGCCGGAGCCGAGCCATTGGCGGATGTCGCGCCGCGCCAGATTACCCCCAAAAAATCGTCAAGAATCCCCGTATCGACGGCGCGAATAAACGCGCGCGGCAGTTGCGCAATGATCGCGTCCCACGCCGACTCGTAAACAGTGGCACGCTCCGCAAACGAGATCGGTTGCTGTGCGATGTCGCGCCGATCCGCGTCGGTGAGCGGGTGATCAGCGTCGCGCCCTGCTTGCGCGCGCTCGGTTCGTGCTGCGTAGACCGCCTTCTCCCACACTTCATCCTCTTTCGGCGTTGGCTGCCAAGGTTGCCCGCCCTTGAGCAAATCCCAGCCCAGCAGGACCCGCCGCATTCGTTCGCGGATCGGCATGCCATACACGCCTTCGGTCATCTCAACTACGAAGGCGGCGCGGTCGTAGGTGACGTGGAGTTCCTGGCTTTCCCAGGTCACGACGATTTCGATGGGCCTGGGCGTGCGCAGTATCTCGAATGAAAGCATAGATCCCTTCGATCTGCTGGCGACGTTACAGCGCCGTCAGCGTATTTTGTAGTTGCACCCTGGTCGCATAGCCCGCCACCGGGTCGTGTACCCATTCGCCGCTGAAGGTATTGCCCAGCAGCGTGCCGTCCACGTCCTTGAAGTCGCTGATTTTGGTCAACTGCACCGCCGTGTCGATCTGTAGCGAGTTGGACAGCACGCCCTCGATCAGCGGGCCGGTCGCGCTTACGCGCATCCATACGACCGTGTTGTTGCGGAGGTTCGCCAGCTGCGCCATGCCGATGTCGTCAGCGGCCAGATCGAGCGTGACATCGCCCTTCGGATCGGCCTCGACTGTGCCGCCGAAGCCCGCGCCAAACGTCGGGTTCATCGGGAAGAACGGGTTGTCGCGATTGCTGATCTTCCAGGTGTACTGAAAGTCGCGCGTCAGGAACGGCGCGGCTCCCAAGTTGGCCTGCGTGGTTGCCAACTGCATACCAATCGTGACGGGCGAGATTGGAATAAGCGGCATCTGCGTTGCCAGCGGCGACAGGCGCGTGAGCAGCGACGTGCCGCCGGTTAGCGTGTCAGTGGTAACGATGGGACTAGGCAGCGTCGGGCTGGGAATGTTCGCTAAGGTGCCGGTGAACAGGATGCGCATCGGCAGGCTGGACAACGGCCCGCCGGTGACGATCACGTTGCCGGTGCCGACCGACACGAGCGCCGCAATTGCCGTCTGCACGGCGGAGGCGGTGGCGTTAAAAGCCAGCGCGCTCGTAGTGTTCGCGCCGATGGTGATCGTGAACGTCCCGGCGGTCACCGTGCCGAGAAACGAAAGCCACTTGACCTTATCATCGTACCCGGCCTGGCCGAGCATCGTCCCGGCGATCTTGACCACATCCTTGCGGTTGAAGGTCAAGCCGAACTCGGTGAACAGACAGTTGCGAACGTGATACGCCCGCACGGCATTGCTGCCCAGCTCCATCGAAAACGTGCGCTGACTGTCCGGCGCGGTGGTGCTGATCTGGTACGTCCATAGCCGACTCAGCGTGCCGCCGCCGGGCGTGGTGATCACCGGGTCGGTCAGCACGGAGGCGAGCGGGTAGACCATCTCGTTATAGGTGCCAATGCCGTCAACCTTGATGTCGGTCTGCTCCTTGATCAGCACTGCCGTCGTCGGGAACTTGTAGCCTTTCGGAGTGAACGTTTTGGCGGTCGGGTTCGGCGTGACGGTCACACTGTAGCCGCCGATGATGCGGGTCGTTTGCACCGTAGTGCCGGGCGTTGCAAGCGCTTCGACCCCGATCTGACTACCTTCAAAGACCATTGCGCGCTCTGGCATCGCAGTATCTCCTTATGCTTGCACATTGATATCATAGATACCGCCCAGCTGGCGATATTGCACCCCGTTGGTGGCTTCGGTCAGGCGAAACGGGCGCTGACGCACGCAACTGACGATCCGCCCGCCGCCTTGCACGCTATCAGCCGTTTGGGCGTGAATCAGCGCATCGACCCGATTAGCGATCTGCCGCAAGGTCGCGCTGTAGGTCTGCCCTTGCGCCATGCCCTTGATCAGATACTGCGTGCCGACCATCACGCGGATCGGGCCGGTCGCAATCACATCAACCGCGCTCATGATCTGCGTGATGATGTAGGGAAATGGCACGCCCTGCGGCGCGACATCGCTCCACACCCGCGCGCGCTGGCTGATACTGAGCAGCGCTCCCGGCCCGGTCAGCCCCGCTCCATCGCCCGTGATTGGCGCGAGATTGTTGGTGAGCGTGCCGACGAAGATCACCGTCCAGCCGGCCACCTCGCGATTGAACACCAGCGTTTGCTTCGTGCCGACCGTACTCAGCGCTTCGAGCGCCGCGCCCACGCTGCCCACGCCGATCACTGGCGCGCTGTAGGCAATCGGCGTCGTCGTTTGGCCCTGGTACGTCAGGGTGAACGTGCCGCCACTCGCAACGATGCCGATCTGCTGACATGGCGCAAGCGCGGCCAGCGTCAGATCGGCCCCGATCACGCTCGCCAGCCAGGTATCGACAATCGGCGTTTCGACACTCACGAGTCGAGCAGCTTGGTCAGCGCGGCCCGGAACGGTGCGCGGTTCGATGCGGCGGCTTGGGTCATCGCGCCGTCGCCGGATCGCCGCTGCGTCCCATCGGGGCCGGTTTCGCCGCCATACTCATTGATCAGGCCATAGACCGCCCCGACCGCCACAATCGCGGAGTACGGATTCGGGCGCGCGACTTCGGGTAGCATCTGCGTGCCAGGATTGGCGGCCTGTACTGCCGCCGCTGCTTGCGGATAGGTGCTGCTGTTCGCGGTCACGACGTAGGCGCTGTTGACCTGTGCGCCGGTGTCGCGCCGCGCATTCAGCTGGTAATCGCGCTGCACATCGAACGCAGTTTTGCGGACAATCTGGCCGGCGCGCTGCCGCATCCGCCCGCGTAGCTCGTCAAAGCGGTTGAACTCGATTCTGATCTTGACCTTGATACTGCCCATTTAGCCTATCTCCACAGCCTGCACTTGCCGAATCAGCGCGGCATTGAGCGGATCGACAATCCCCTCGACCTGGAAGGTGCGACCCGCGATCACGATGCGGTCGGAGCTGCGCACGTCAGTCGCGTTCGGCATGTTGATGCGCCATGGGATGATCGTGCGCAGCTCGCCCGCGACGATCACTTCTTGCGCCCCGCTGGCCGTCGCGCGGCACGGCACGTTCGTGGTGATCGTTTGCCAGTTGTCGTCGCCCGGATTGCGGGCAATCGTCGCCATCTGCGTCCAGCTTTGCGCGAGCGATGCTAGCATGTCGGCGCGGTCGGCGGGCGAAAGAAAACCAAACATCACGATCCTATTCCCGTCGCCGCGCGCGGTACGGACTGCCTTGGTAGGCAGCGTCGTTCACGTCCGGCGGATAGGTCGGCGTCAGCGGCGCGGTGGTGGTGATCAGCCCGGCCACTCCGGCGCGGTTGCTGCGCGTGTTGCGCTCGACGCGCTCCAGCTCGCTTTGCACGTCGGCCCGCATGCTCAACAACGTTTTTGCCTTGTCACTCTGGCTGCGACTGTGATCGTTCGCGATGTTGTACGTTACTTGACCGCGAACGATCCCCAGCACAGCATCAATCGCACGCCGCTTGGTGTACAACTCCTGAAGCCGCGCCGAGATCTGCGCCTTATCGGTGTAGCTGGCCCACATCAGCGCGATATTCGCAGCCAGCACGCCGGTCGGCCACGCGACGGTGATCTCGTCGCCGACCTCCAGGATGATCAGCGCTTGGATGTCGGCGCTACTACTCATGGCGCGACCGGCGCATCTGCGACCGGCGCATCTGCGACCGGCGCATCTGCGACCGGCGCATCTGCGACCGGCGCGACCTCCACCGGCGCGGCGGTTTCGACAATCGCGCCCAAGTCCAGCAGCCGCTGGACATTGACGCCGTTCAGGTCGGCGCTCGTGATCACGCTGCCCTGAACATGCGGGCCGACTGCGCCGTGTAGCACGGTGTAGAACGTCAGGATCGGCGGCGCGACGCTGGGCTTCGGTCGGGCTTCGAGTTTGTTGTCTGGCATCGGATTGATCTCCTTATGGCATTCTGCGGGTCTAGACCCGCAGAATGCAGATTGCAGCGGCGAAGAGCAGGGCTGGGCCTCCATTGTGCGTATCGAACACGGCAATACTTGGTGCGTTGCCTTCGGCCTCCGCGCCGGTGTGGTTCGAGATGTACATATACGGCCCCGGCGCGAGCGTCGGGTTATTGGCGTTGCGGGTCATCATGTACTTGGCGACTGGCTGACCGGCCGGCCGCTTGCCCGTGACCAACACGGTCGCGTCAGGGATGAACGGCGTGAAGAGGCCGGTTCCATCGGCCAGATACCCCTCGTCGTAGATTCGGATCGTTGGCAGATCGTCGCCGCTGATGATGGTGTTAATCTGATCAAGGTTATTCGCGGTGCCCAGGCCCGCCGTGCGCCGCCCGTACAGGTCGGTGCTATTGCCGTTGGTGCGCAGACTGTTGTAGGTCTTGCGGTTCATCCATGCGGTCGCTTGCGCGCCGAGATTGACGCTATGCCCGCGCGCCAGCAGCTGCACGCCCGACAGGTCGGCCAGCGGCGTGGCGGTCGCGCTGGTGGCCCAGGGCACTAGCGCGGTGTACTGCTGGATCGTGTACGCGCCCTGGTGCGCCAGCGCGCCGTTCTTCGTCGTGACAAAGAATTGGCCGGTGCAGAGCAACGTCCAGCCGATCCACTCGATCCGGTCAAGCCGACGCTGGAGCAGCTTATCCTGTTTCTCGGCGATCAGATCCTGCACATTCACCGGGCTGGCGAACGTGCCGCGCTGCCGTCGCTCGGTCAGCTGAATCTCATCGATCATCTCGCCCTCGCCGTAGTAGCCGGGGCGCTCGATGTAGGACTTGGAGCCGGTCTGCTGGATGAGCGGCAATGCGCCGTTGATACCGCGCAGGTTCTGGAGGCCGGTGTAATTGTCCTGTTGTTCCCACATGATCACCGATGCGTCGGTGTCTTCCATCGGCATCAGCTCGAAGATCGGGCGATTCGATTCGAGACGCGGCAGCTTATCCTGCGCGATCTCGTTCAGTTCGGCGTTGGTCTGGTAGGTGAAAGTTGCCATGAAATTCTCCTAATTTTGGATTTCGGACGTTAGATTTTGGATTGGAGGACATCCAAAATCCAAAATCAGCAATCAAGCATGAACCTAGCCCAGCCGCACGACGCCCGCCGCGAGCGTGCCGCTGACCAGTCGCCATTTCGCTGCGGTCAGCGCGTTGGCGTCCAGCCCGACCAGCAGGGCCGTGTCGAAGGTGCCCGCAAAATAGTACGGCGCGTCCTTGCGCACCTCGCCCCACTGATTGACTGCCGTAAGCGTTCCGAGATACACGTTGCCGGTCGCATCTACGAACATGTCATATTGTGCGATGCCATACGGCACTTGCGAGCCGTCGGAGTTACCGCTGGCGTAGGGTTTCAGCACGCCGGTCGCCGCGCCGCTGGTCGTGCGTGTCACGGTCGCGGTGCCGCCGGTCAAGAGCGCGGTGTTGGGAGTTAGTAGGCTCTGGCCTTTGCCCGCGTAGGCGGTGCCCGAAAACGTGATCACATACGGGCCGGTGCCGGTCACGCCCGCGCCCGCTGCGCCCAGCACGCCCGCTGCGTTCAGCGCCGCCGCAATGGTCGCGGCGACATCACCGAAGTTGAGACTGGCGGTGGTTTTTGCCACACCCGAAATCGGGTCGGTATAGGTCAGCGTATACGTGCCGCCGGTCGCGGTGATCGCAAGCGACTGGACTTCGTTCACGGCTGCCGTGACCGGCCCCAGCAGCGTGCCCTTTGGGAGCGTGCTGTTGGGCACGAAGTTTGACACGAGCGTGACGGCCCCATCGAAATCATAGAGCGGATCGAGCCGGTTCGCGGCGTAGATATTCTGTGCGCTGATTGGCATTGTGGATTCTCCTTAAAGCCTGACACGATAACACGATGACATGGATAGCGCGTCTAGTTGCCGTTTTTGAGCACATCGCGGCCCAGACCGGTCAGGCCCAGCAGTTCGGCGCGACGCTCCTTGCTCATCGGCTGCGCGGCGTCCGTCGCGCGACCGGGCTGCGCGGTCTGGTTGGCGAACACGGCAGCACTTTGCTCCGTTTTGATAAGCTCCTGAGTCAGCGTGTGCGCCGGTCGCGCGCTAAACATGGCCGTCAACTGCGCCACGCGGCTGCTGGTGTGGCCGTCGGCGAACGTGACCACGCCATGCGCGCCGTCGTCCTGCGCGGCCTGGGCAAACGCGGCGATGATGCTTTCGCGCTCGGCAGGTAGCGCCTTGTGCGCCGCGATCTGGTCGTCGGCGAAGTGCGTTGCGTCGGACGTGATGCGGTCGGCGGTCGCCTTCACCAGCGCGGCCTTCAGGCGTGTCACCTCGGCGGACTCGCCGATCTGTGGCTCGCCCTGGAGCGCAAACGCCGCTGGGGTGAGTTCTGCGGCGGGCTTCGCTGCGCCGTTGAACAGCCAGTTGAGAAAGCCTTGTCGTTCCTGATCCATTGAAGACTCCTTATGCATAGTCGCCGCGCCAGCGCACACCGCGCCAGCTTTCACAATCGCCTCATGTGCGGCATCGAGGCTCTTTTGATCGAAAACGTTATTGCGCTTGCCAATGAACAGCGCAAGCTCGTCACTAAATGCTAGTTGTCCCATCGCGTTGCACGTTGCGCCGTGCTGGAGCGTGGTGTCGTGGATGGCTTGCAATCCGCTGGACTCGTGCCGACTGATCATGGCGGCGGGGTCGTTACAGATTGCTCCGTGGCGCGCGGCCATATCATGCATGCTCTGATGAACGTCGTGCCCGTCCAGCGTGTCGTGGCGCGACGATGAGAACGCGGCCATCATTGCGGCCTCAGACACGCGCGGGTTTTTTGCCAGCGCTAATCCAATGATCTGTTTCTGCGGCCCACGGCTCCAGGTCGTAGAAACGGGGATCGGCTGCTCAGGGAACAGGTCGTGCAGCCACTGCGGGACGCGGATGGCACCATGCAGCGTATCGCCGCGCAGCTCGACTTCGCTTAGTTCCCCCAGCTTGCCATCAAACACGCTGCCCTTGTGCTCGCTGTCAATCGGCACGGGCGCGAATGCGGCGATTGCATGCGTGGCTTCATCCGCGTTCAACGAAAACGCTTTATCGGGGTAGCTGCCGATCTTGAAAATCGGCCCGCGTCGAGTGATCAGATCCATGCCTCTGCTCCAATCGTGATACCGGGCGGGTCTGCTACGGTGAAATCGGCGATACTCAGACTCATAGCAACGCCCAGCTCCGCCCACGTTTTCGTTACCGGGATCGGCGCGCAGCGTCCGCCGACATGTTCGTCAAACGGCGCGGAAAGCGGGTAGCGCGTGCCGTTCTTGACAGCGCACACATCGCACGCCTTGTCGTCCGCGCTCCATTCCCATTGTTCAACCACGTCGCTATTCGCCCGGTAGTTTTCCAGCGCCGCAGACCGATATGCCGATAGCACCTCCGTCCGAGCGATAGTCAGCGCCCGCGTCCTTCCGCCGTCGAGCGCGTCCGCGAACGTGCGGGCGATCTGCCGTGGGCCTGCGCCCGCCGCGATCCCGCGGATCAGCGCCTGCTTGACCGTCGCGGCGACCTCGGGGCCGAGTTTGGCGAGCAGGTTCTCCAGTGGCGAGCCGTCGAACGTGCGGCCAATCAGCGCGCTAATCGCCGCCGCGCGCGGGCTGTTCAGCGTGACCGCCACGCCTGCCGGTGCGCCAATGCTCGCCGTGATCAGGGCGTGCGCGTGCTGGGTCGCCAGCTGGGCCGCGTCCTGCTGGGCGGCGCTGATCTGGATACTGGCCGCGTGGGCGAAGGCGGCGATCTGGGTATCGATCTGGCTGATCAGCGATAGGATCCGCGCCTGACTGGTTGGCTTGCCCGCACTGAGCACGTCGTCAACGCCCGATTGCAGACGGGCCACAACCTCGGCGTAATCGGCTTCGAGCGCACGCTGAAGCGCGGCCTCGTGCTGGAGCATGGCCGCGTCATGAAGCGGGAGTAGGTTGTTGGCAGATTCAGTCATAGACGCAAAAACGGCGGTATCGATCCAAAAGGATCAATACCGCCGCTGCCTTTTCAGGGTTGGGCGAAACGCGAGGGACGAGTCAAGCCATTAGGCGGCGGGGTCAACCTCCACCGGCTGCCAGTCCTCGATCAGCACCGCCAGCGCCTTGCGCCCTCGCGTGCCGTCGCGGTGCTGATCGGCGCGAGCGACAATGATCGTATGCCCATCGCGCGGCCAGCGCTGCACGTCGCCGATCATCAGCGGGTGCGTGGACTGCCCCAGCAGCGTCTCAGCGATGTCGGCGTAGACCGCCGCATCATCCGCGCCGCTCAGTGTCCCCTCGGCCTGCGTATGGCCGCGTGGCACGGCGTCGGCCTTGGTCGTTCGTCGTTCGTCGTTCGTCGGTTCGCTCATCGTTCCCTCGTTTCGCGTCGGCGTTCAGACCGCGTTGGCTGGCTCTTTGGCAATTCGAGCAAGCATTCGAGCCGCTCGATCGCCGCCAAATGAATGCGATACAGATCCAGCAGCGCCTGCCGATCTGCATAGGTTAGATCAATTATACCACGCGCGTCAAGCGGGTGTGGGATCTGCGGTTGCTGCATTGCTATCCTGCTGCGCTTTCGTTGCAATTCCGGTCGGTGGCGTGGGCGTTTGCGGCATGCCGGGGTCGCGCACGGGCAGCCCCATGAACGTGTCAAGTTCCGGGTACTGACTCGGATCGAGATATGCGGCCTTGGTGAGTGCCGCAACGGCGTTGGCGGTCGCGCCGAAATCTTGCTGTTCCACGTTGCCCAGACCCACTTTCGGCGTCAACTCCAGCGCGGCCTGCTCGCCAAAGTTGAAGCGAATCATTTGACGGAGCACGTCGCGGGTGAGCATGCGGGTGACCGCGCGTCGTCCCTGCCGAACCAGCGTAGTCAGCGCGTCCTGATGCACCGACGCCTGCGCGCGGCTGGCGTGCTGGCCTTCGCCGGTCGCCAGTGTTTGCGTCAGAATCGCCTTACTGATCTGGCGGTCGTATCCGTCAAACGCCTGGAGAAACGCGCGCCCCTCGCCCTGACTTTGCACGACGGTAACGGCAGAACCGCCCGCGAACGCCAAGGCCGCGCCGTTGCGCCATGCCGACAACGTATCGACCATAAGCTGCTCAGGCCAGATCAGCGGGCCGGGGATCAGGTTGCCCGCGCCGTCGGTCGGCGGCATCGCCTGCGCGCCTTCCGGCGTAAAACCAATCAGACCCGGCGAGGCGAACTGCGCCAGATACTTCAGGTATTCGGGCCATGTTTGCATTTTGTTAAACCAGGCCGTATTAGCCGGGCGCAAGATTGACGAGCCGCGCGGGTCGTTGTCCTTCGGGCGAAACGTGAGGATCGCAAACTTGGAGCGCGGCAAGATGTTATCAAGCTGGCCGGGATCGGCAATCGCGAGAATTGTGCCAGCCTGCACGGGCGCGCCAACGCCAGGGATGCGCGCGACCAATCCTAGGACGTTCAGATAGGTGTCCACGACAAACGCGGTTGCGCGCCGTGGCTTGATTTTGATGCTGACTAGCTTCAAATGCTGCTTGCCGGTGTGCGTGCGGTCGTCATCCCAATTCAATTCGGCGACCTTGTGCCCATACGCGACCGCATCCAGCATGCCCCAGAGCGTGTCGTCCATGCTCGGATCGATGTCGTCTAGCACGCGCTCGCAGTACTCCAGGAGCAGCTTCGATTGAGCGTAGCCGTCGGCGTCCTTGTCAGAGACGCGCGGCGCGAGCGTGACGCCTTCTTCGAGCACCGACGCCTTGTAAATCGTGACACTCGCGTTGACCACGGCGTCAAAGAGCATGCGCTCGTAGTAGTCGTCGCCAAAGTCGGCGGTCAGGTCGTCGAAAGCCCACGGCAGCGACCGCGCATAGTTGCTGTACCACGCCAGGCCGCTCCCGGCGACGTATTGGCGACGCGGGTCGGCGGTGACAACGCCGCTGGTGCCGGGGATCGGCGCGATCTGGCCGTTGGGACTGCCGGGCGTGTCGCCGGTAGTCACGGGCAGGGCGAGAGTGTTGGTCATTGCGGCAATTCCTCAGTATGCACGGCGATAAACGCGCGGGCGCGCTGCTCAGGTGTCGCGCGAATGAGTAAGAAGCGGCCCGTGTACGTCAACGTATCGACGCCCGTAATCCGCTCAAGTGCGGCCATGTATTCGGGGATCGATCCCCGAATACATGGCCGCACTTGAGCG
>Ga0209511_1000359_pt1 | contig 47588 bp, 36 predicted proteins | sample SSSSmetaG_FD_184141 | JGI IMG/M metagenome (GOLD analysis project Ga0209511, IMG submission 184141) | Glacier valley bacterial and archeal communities from Borup Fiord, Nunavut, Canada, to study Microbial Dark Matter (Phase II) - ​SSSS... | ecosystem: Environmental > Aquatic > Freshwater > Ice >... | reverse complement strand
ATCCAGTTGGACATCCCGGCCTATGCGAAGGCGGCGAACGACTTCAAAGCCTGGTTCCGCGACAACATCGCTCAGTAATCTATACGCAGAGTGTGTGTTTGGAAGTCCCTCTCCTTTGGGAGAGGGATTTAGGGTGAGGACTAAAGAACGGATTTTCGCAGGAAGACTTCGACAAAATTTATGGCAGCAACAAAAGCACAACATACGCAGCCCGACCTGTTCGCGCCACCTGCGCAACCACCCAGAGTTGGTCGTATCGGGCGTCAGGCTTTACAGCTCCTTGTAATTGGGCTGCCGATCGTCACACTGCTGCTGCTTATTTTTTATCCGCTGAGCGCCATCATTCTGCAAAGTGTCTTTCCGAACTTATACACCGCTCATCCAGACATTACGCCGCAGTTTGGGCTCATTGTTCAGGTGTTGAGCCAAAAACATACGTATGTCGCCGTCTTCAATACGCTCTGGATTTCGACGATCACGGTGGTTATTACTTGCACCTTTGGTACGCTGCTCGCAATTCTGACCGAGCGCACCGATTTACCCGGTCGGCGCGTCTTTCGACTCTTGGTCTGGCTGGTATTTTTCACGCCATCCTATATGCTCGGTGAAGCTTGGACGCTCATTCTGATTCGTGGCAGTTTACCCGACCATTATTTACATTTTTCCCAAGCGTTTATCCAGACCTTTCTATCGCCGCTAGGCGTGATAATAGTGCTCAGCTTGAAAGGCTTCCCGCTGACTTATCTGGCCGTGAGTGCTGCACTGCAAGGGCTTGGCTCAGAGTTCGAGGAAGCCGCCCACGTCGCTGGAGCGCGTCCACTCCAGGCGTGGTTAAGTATCAACATGCCGCTGCTGCTGCCAGCCATTTTTGCCGGGGGGCTGCTGACCTTTACTGATTCGATCTCCGATTTTGGAACGGCGGCTACTATTGCTCAGAATGCCAGCGTGCCATTGGTCACTTATCAGTTATACAGTGCCGTCTACAGTTCACCGGTCGATTTTTCGCAGGCAGCGACGCTGTCGGTATTGTTGTTCGTGTTAACTATTGGCGCGCTGTTTCTACAAGGCCGCTTCCTGCGCTCACGATCGTTTCAGGTGATCAGCGGACGAACGCGCCCTGCCCACCGAATGTCGCTGAAACTCTGGAAAATCCCGGCATTGACCTTTTGCGTGATTTTGTTTGCGCTGGCCTTATTCATTCCAGGGCTGATTAGTACGCTGGCTTCGTTTACACATTTCCTGGAGCGCGGCCTTGTCCCATCGAATCTATCGCTGGAAAACTATACAAAAGTGCTGCAAAGCAACACCAATGACGCCGTAGCGTTGGGGCGCAGCTTTGTATTATCGCTGACCGCCGCGTCGATAGCGAGCCTGGTCGGACTGCCAGTGGCGTTCATTATTCGGCGTACAAATTTGCCAGGACGCCGTTTGTTGAGCTTTCTGACTATAGCAACGGTGGCTGTGCCCGGTTTAGTATTGGCGTGCGGCTATATTTTCGCGTGGAACGCGCCATGGTTAGGGGCGTTTGGCATTGGCACGCCCAATGGCTTCCGCATTTACGGCACGTCCTGGGGGCTGCTGTTTGTCTATATTGCGGGCGGACTGCCGTTAGCCGCTCGTCTGGGGATTGGTTCGCTCGACCAGATTGGCCAAAGTCTACTCGACTCGGCGCGCGTACAAGGTGCGAACCTGTTTCAGCTGCTAACGCAGGTGATTGTGCCGCTGATGCGATCCAGCCTCCTTTCGACCTGGTTGCTCGTTTTCAGCGGCTCGATGTTCGCGCTGGCGACTTCTGAACTGCTCTACCCGGCGGGCCAGCCGACCGCAGCGGTTGCCATAGTGAAGTATTTTAACGATTTGCGCTATGGCATCGGTATGGCGCTCACTGTGCTGACGGTGATTGCCGTGTCGATCATGCTGCTGATACTGCGCGCCATTCCCTGGATAGTCGGGCGAATGTTACGGCAGCGGGCAATTGTGTTGACCACACAGGCTGCCGCAACCGAATCCGAGTGATGATTTGCAACTATACGATACAAACAGGACATAAAACCGTAAATCATGTCATTCCTGGAGATTAAAGCGCTGACTAAACAGTACGCGGCTCGCACGGTTGTGTCAGCAATCGATTTGACGTTGGAAAAGGGTGAGATTTTGTCTTTGCTGGGACCATCCGGCTGTGGCAAAACCACCATTTTGCGCATGATCGCGGGCTTGATCACACCGGATAGCGGCTATATTCGGGTTGAAAACCGCGTCTTTTATGATAATGGCCGCCAACTGCCAACCGAAGAACGCGAGTTAGGCATGGTCTTTCAGGACTTGGCCTTATGGCCGCACATGACCGTTGCCAAAAACATTGGCTTTGGCTTGCGGCTGCGGCGGCAACCGGCAGCCTTTATAGCGGAGCGGGTCGAAGAACTGCTGATGCTGGTCAATTTGCCCGGCTTTGGCAATCGCTATCCACATCAGTTATCGGGAGGGCAGCAGCAGCGGATTGCCGTCGCGCGAGCATTGGCTACATCACCTCGAATTATTTTGCTGGACGAACCGTTGTCCAGCCTGGATACCGGTTTGCGTGCGACTATGCGCGAGGAATTGGTGCAGCTGTTTAAGCGGCTCAAAATTACGGCGATAAACGTTACTCACGATCAGGACGAAGCAACCGTCATGTCTGACCGGATCATGGTGCTGCGCGATGGCCGAATTCAGCAGATGGGCAGGCCAACCGAGCTGTATCTGGAGCCGGAAAACGTGTTTGTCGCGTCTTTTATCGGCCAGGCAAACTTTTTACAGGGTCACGCAATCAGCGCTGCTGACAGTCATACGGATGACACTCATACGGACGGCAGTACGCCCATGATTCACGTCAAGGTGTTGAGCACCCACGGCGTCGAAACGCTGCTCACTGAGCGCTTGTTCACTAGTAGCGTTTCACCCAATATTCGAGCGCACTTGAATGACGGCGTAATGTTGATGTGCCGACCCGACAATGTACGCGTGCATCTCTGCGAACCGATGCCTGATGTACCCAACGTACTACGCGGCACGGTCGCGCATACGTCGTTTGTGGCAGGCCGCTGGCGCACGCTGTTCGGTGTGGATGGACAGGCGCAGCCAGTATTGGCCTATCCGTCATTCAGTCCACAGATTGATCAGCGCGTCTGGCTAGAACTGCCACCGCCGGATTGCCGTATCCTGCCAATGGAATAATGCTAAGGGCTCAGCTTACGGCCTAACCGTCATAAGAATGACGAACACAACAATATTGATTGGACTATTCGGCTGTTGGTACTGCTGAAATCGAAGGGCACAGTGCTCTTGGATTGGAGAAAAGACTATTGCGCTAATTAAACGGATGGTGATGGCAAACCGAGGCTAGGGTCGTGCTAGCTACTTACTAATTCCATCTGACAAAGCGTTTGGTTGAGTCGCTCTCCTGATCGTCAGTTAGTAACTAGGCTGAAGTGGATCCCCACACGGATTGAATGGGTTGGCGGTTGTGAATTGATAGATAACGCTGGTTAATTGATTTACCGCCTCTTCGATAACCATGCTGCCGAGCACGATATTCGCATATTCAAAGTTCAACAAAAGTGTTGGGCGGTTTTCGCACCCTGTCCAGCCTGTCCGGCGCTCAACTGTTTTGCATCATCCGTTGTCAACCTCCGCTTACAAAAACGATCAGCCTGCCTTACACTGCTCACCCAAGTGCTGTGCGCTGACCCCTATTTGCCTGTTGTTATCTCCACTGAATAATTTTTCCCATCTATCCTAAATAATCCTGTTAAATCAGAAATATACCAATAGCCTGTAGAAGAGATATACTATCATCAATATCTATGCCAGCTGGAAAAATTTCAGGAAACGTCGATTTTTGAAGATAGATTTTGCTATCATAACCGACAGAAATCTTATACATGAATACAGTCCATATAGCCGATATTTGCACATCCGATAGCCCATATTCTTCTTGCAAGCTAACGATAGCTTCTTCATCGGGCAGGCACTCTAAATAGATTAATCGTAATCCATCCTCGAGTAACAGCTTAAAAGGTGCATTGCCTATTACGGTGGAACCTTCACTCCAAAATGCAGCAGTCACAATAGGCATGACAACATCATTTAGATTATCTAATAAATATTGTGACGTTTCTTTATAAGCAATCTGACGAGGTGCATCCGGCATATTTGACATGAACTTATGAAAGTCGTATTCATCAAGTTTCACAAACGGATTGCTTTTGCTGTGCTCATCGAAAAATAATCCCACTATTAGCTCCTCGTTAAACGTAACAGTCCCACGAGCTCCTTGTGTATCTTGTCTATTATAATTTGTCCCATCCCATGATACTTCATATAAAAAACTGCGATTATCAACTATCCATGCTGAATGAGCAATTGTTCTTAATATAGCACCACGTCTAATTTTTGTTACAGTTGGAAATTCCATGCAAAACTCGCTTTTGATATGTAACCAATGGTGCGGTTTGCGAGAGTAGCAAAAGTCACGGAGATAAGCCATTCTTGAAGTGCTGAATTTCTAAAAAGGCGTATCACGTGACCATAGATGAGTTTATCACTGAATTGTTTTGCCGGGTGGATGACGAATTAATGGGTATTGAAAAAACAGGGCAAGCACACCTGCATCCGAGTGAAGTGGTGACCTTGGGTGTACTGTTTGCACTCAAAGGGGTTGGCAATCGGGCGTTTTAGCGCTGGCTAAAACGTGATTATCAAGCGTTGTTTCCACGCTTAGCAGAGCGTACACGGCTGTTTCGGTTATTCAATGAACAGCGTCATCACACGCAACACTTGATAGCGACCACATCGCTCATCGGCTTAATCGACACCTACGGCATTGAGTTGATCTATCCCCGCCGTGAGGGATGTAGCGAACGTCAGGTCGGTCGTAAAGGGCAGTCCAATCGGCGCTGGATCGTCGGCGGCAAACTGTGTGCCGCTTCGAGCGCACAGAGGAGTTCCTCAAAGGTGTGTGCGCGCACGAGGGAGCATGTTTTTGAGTTTGCTGAAAGCGTTTTCAATGGGCGAAAAATCGGGCGAATAGGCAGGCAAAAACAGGAGGTGTGAGCCGGTGGCATCAATGGCCTGGCGGACGGCGGGCGTTTTGTGAGCGGCCAAGTTGTCCAGAATGACGAGCTGACTGGGCTGCAAAGTGGGACACAGCACCGCTGACGCCACCTTCAATTGGCATTGCGGCGCACATGCCGCTGTAAGTGCGGCGCGTCGGCGCGAAAGTATCAATGCCGCCAAAAGTGAACTGCAATGGAACAACCTGGTCACGCTGACGTTTCTATCCAGCCCTCAGCCATTTTTGAGTGTCATTTGCGTACCCGCCAAATCTGCATATACTGACAGATGTTGAATGTATCCGCTTAGTTGGAGGTTCTATCTCTGTTTATTTTTCCCCACGTCAACGCCGAACAGGGGTAGGGGTGTTCTTCACCCTTGTTGCTTGCCTTTTTGCAGCTAATATCGCCGTCACCCACGGTCAGGAAACCGTCACGCCCCCTATGGGTCCCGATGGACGGACTGGCCCCGTAACACCTTTCGACCCAGTTGCCGTCAAGCCGCCACCTTTACGCCCATGTCGGTGGCAAAAAGCGCTCCCTTATCTGTTGGCACCGCGCAAGGCCCACCGAATGCGCCCGCCGCCTACAGCGAACCGACGCGCACCTTGCATTTCAAGTCGAGCATTGGCGGTCTGACACAACCGTATCGTCTCGGCACGGACTCTACCGGGAACTTGTACGTTTCCGATATAACGGATAACAAAGTGTTCAGTTACGATGTCAACGGTGCAATACGGGGCAGCTATGGCAGCGGCATCGCTGGATCTGCGGCGGGTGACATCAAAAACCCAGAGGGCAGCGTCGTCGTTGGCAGTACGCTTTACGTGGTTGATTATGGCAACAACCGGATCGACACGTTCGACTTGCCCTCCGGTGCTGCCGATTACTTCGGCACAGGCGTGGTCAACAACCCGTTTGGGATTGCGCTTGGTACGGATGGCAATTTGTATGTGGTTGACAATGGGAACAGCCGCATTGTCAAATTTACGACCGCCGGAACGGTCCTCGGTGCGTTTGGCAGCACAGGAAGCGGAAGCGGCCAGTTTCAGAATCCATCAGGCATTGCATTCGACTCGTTCGGCTTCCTGTATGTGACCGATAGTGGCAACGACCGCGTTCAGAAATTCGACCAGTCCGGAACTTTCATTCGCATCTGGGGAAGTACCTATTTCAATCATCCAGACGGGATTACGGTGGACCGCGCCAATACGGTATACGTGGTCGACCGCTTGAACGACCGGGTGGCCAGGTTCGATGTGCAAGGGACGTACCTGGGTGTGTATTCCGCTCCTCAACCGGCATCAGCCGCATACCTTAGTGGCAACTTCATCACTCCGGGTGACATTGTGGCGCTCAATGCCACGAATGTGCAGCCAGATGTGTGGGTGAGCGATTTGAGCACAGGCTATGTATCGCGTTTTGAAACGGTAATTCACTCCAACTCGCAACAACTTCCAGCAGAGCATCGGCAACAATGGCATCGGGGTCGGCAATGGTGTTTTCAACTCTGCATTAGGCGTTGCGTTTGACAGCGCCGGAAACATCTACGCGACCGATTCCGGCAACGATCGCGTCCAGAAGTTCGACCGATTCGGCAACTTCATCCTTGCCTGGGGCACGATCGGCACAGGCAATGGACAGTTCCGCACTCCATGGGGCATTGCGATCGATAGACTCGATGCGGTGTACGTGGTGGATTCGCAAAATGCCCGCATCCAAAAATTCAATACATCGGGCGACTATCAACTGCAATGGGGTATATTGGGCAGTAACATCGGCCAGTTCAACTCTCCCAGAAAAATTGCGGTAGATGATTTCCCGCGCGTCTATGTGACAGATTACTTCAACAGTCGCGTGCAGAAATTCGAAGCAGACGGCACTTATATTGTGCAGTGGGGCACCGGTGGGGCTGGCGCTGGTCATTTTAATGGTCCAATCGGGATTGCTGTCGATAAGAAACGGCAAATCGTGTACGTCACCGAAAATGGTAATAACCGGGCACAAAGTTTCACGTTGCTTGGCGAGTGGGTTGCCACCTGGGGCACCGGCGGCAGCGCACAATTGAATTCTCCAGATGATGTCAGCATCGATCAGCGCGGCAGCATGTACGTGGCCGATACGCTCAACAAACGAGTTGCGATATTCGATGATAACGGCAGCTACCAGACCTCGTTCGGTGCGGCAGGTTCAGGCGATGGACAATTTGTAATGCTGGAGGGGATTAGCGTGAACAGTGTGGACGGCCAGCTTTGGACGGCGGAAGCCAACCACAGCCGACTGCAACGTTTCGGCTCGCCCAACCCGAAAAACGACACGTTCGGCATCTATCGCGCTTCGACTCAGACATTCCTGCTGCGCAACTCGAACACAACTGGCTATGCCGATCTGAACGTGCAGTTTGCCTATGGGCAGGCGGGCGATCAACCGGTGGCAGGTGACTGGAACGGCGATGGCGTCTCAACGATGGGCGTCTACCGTGACAACGTGTTCAACCTGTGGGACGCCAATACGTCCACATTGAGCGCGCCGAATTACGTGTTTTCGCTAGGCGTAGCGGGCTGGATACCGTTCGTAGGTGATTGGAACGGTGACGGCAAATCTGGCGTCGGCGTGTTCAACCCCGGTAACGGCCTGATTTACCTGAAGAACGACCTATCGACCGGTTTCGGTGATTACACGATGGTGCTGGGGATACCTGGTGATCTGCCTGTGGGTGGCGACTGGAACGCTGACGGCCAAGACAGCCCCGGCGTGTGCCGTCCGAGCATGATCCGCTTCTACCTGAGCAACAAAGCCACCACTGGCTCAGCTTTCGGTGACTACGAAGTTGCCTTCGGCCTGCCCAGCTACCTGCCGTTTGTGGGCGACTGGGCGCACACGGGAGTGTCCGGGCTAGGCGCATCAGCCCCGGCAGCGGCCAACTCTACCTGAAGAATGACCTGACGAGCGGCTACGGCGATACGACGGTCGTGTTCGGCGTCGCCAACGATGTACCGATAGCTGGACAATGGGGCTTGCCGCCGACTGTCAATGGAGCACCCCACGCGCAGCCCGCAAATCCAGCAGCGCCCGCAATTTTGGTCGCGCCGCCAACCACGCCGAATATCCCGACTCTGCTGCCGTCGACGCCGCCCGCAACTACGGGTACGGGTGACAGGCAAACCTACGATTAGAGCAGCTTAGTTAGTCAATGAGGCTGGCATCGAGTTAGCGATTTCGTACATTCTGTATTTTAGCGTTGTCACTCCCACTTTTGCCTATCAGCGTGTACGGGCGTCACTCGATGTTCAGCAGCTTTATGGCGTCGGCCTTGAGCTGCATCCGCCCCGCTTCATACGCCTCGCGCGTGACTTTGCCGGACTCGAAATGGCTGTCCAGATCGGCAATTGCGTTGAGGATCGAATCGACAGATTGAGCCGGATATGCCAACGCAAGCTGACTCCGCCGTTCAAGCCGCCAGATCGCGCCTTCTGTCGCCAAAAGCAATAAGACCGTGAGAATCAGCACGATCCCCAGGACGTTCTGGCGTTTAACGGCCTGATCTTGCTGGCTTTGGAGCGAGAACTGAAGGCGCGACCCTGCCCCCACCGTTCCTTGCAGGTAGAAGGTATTGTAAGTGCTGTTTTGAAATTGCACCGTATCGTGCGCAATAAACGGCCTATCGACAGGCGTCAGCCCGCTGCGCTGTGGGGTATGAACCGCCAGGGATTGCATGAAATAAGCAGTCGGCATTGACATAACAAAATGCGAGTTGTATGGCAGCAAATAGGAAAATTCGAGGGGTTGTATATTCGAGTCGCCTGGATACAGCGGGCCTGTATTGCGAATTACCGAGTCGGCCCCGACCGTAAATTGGTGAACCATCCCTGTACCCAACGTAATTTGCTGCACCCCGCTCGGCAGCGTTAGCTCGATCGAGTTAGCGCTGTTCATGAAGAACAAGCGATCACTGATATTATGGAAACTCATCACCTGTTGGACAAGCATCGAATTAGCGCTAAGCGGCGCGAGATATAGCTCAACGCCCTCAACTTGGACGACTGAGGGATCATTCGTAACTTCATAGAGTGTAAATGATAAATCAACGGTTGAGCCCATCCCTGCGGCCATCAAGAGGGGCGTGCTGGTTTGTAGTAGATTGCTGTATTGTGTTCCCACCACGTAGACTCGATTGATCTGACGTTGAACGTCACCGAATGAGAACGACCCATCGGCGGCGGCTGTCGTTTGTGAGGTCTGACCATTGCTGGTTGAACCATTCGCCAGATCGAAAACGCGCAGCGTTAACGGTTGATTCGGCGGGAGGATTGCGCCAGCGCTTCCAAGCCGGATCTTGCCACTGACTTTGACCGTTGGCCCGTCGGGTACGTTAGTCGTTGCCACGGGCGTGGCGGAGTTCGTTGAACGGGGTTCCCAGGCCAGTGAACGGGCATAACTGCCCACTGCCCACCGTTCATCATCGGTCAATTGCCCCTTAAAGGCGGGCATGGCCTGACCCAACCCGTTTGTGATGGTCTGGAACAGGTTCATGTCGCTGACTTCAATCAGGGAAGCGGGATCGGTAAAGTTGGGCATGGGCTGCGGCGAGTTCTGAGCCTTTGGGCCGTCCCCCTTGCCAGTTTCACCATGACACGCTGCGCAGTTACTTTGCCAGAGCTTTTGCCCCTGAGCCAGTTGATCGGACGTGGTATGTAAGCTGTAAATATAACTGGTCACGTCCCACCGCTGCTGCTCATCAAGGCGGCCTTTCCAGGGCGGCATCAGGCAATCAGCGCTGGCGCCGTTGCCATTACTCGTGATACCGAACCACCGCTGTATTGTCTGGCTGCGCGCCATTTGCTGATTGGTGAAATCAGGCAGCGAACAGGTAAAACTCGAAGCAACCTGCCCATCGCCTTTGCCACCGGATCCGTGACAGGCCGCACAGCCTTGCGGGCCATTGAAGAGGTCCGCCCCATGTGCCAGGCTCACCCGCGTTGGTGGGTGACCCGCGTCGGGTGGAGCAGTAGGCGTTACGGTGGGCAGTTTTGATGTACTGACAATGTTTGGTTCGCTGGATAATCCGCTGCATGAACACAAAATCACCAGCAGAAAGATCATGCGGAAAGCAGTGAAACCAATCTTCAAAGGTGCGATCCAACGCCAGTCGCTAGCGTGTAAGTGATTTTTGCCATGAATGGGGGATCGGGCGGCGACCATGTGCCCAACCCTCATCTAATAGGTAGCTGGTTCGCCCATCGCCCGAACAAGGGCAATGGTACTAATCGATTCGTCAGGGCATTTTTTAGGCCAAGTACCCACGCCACAAGACCGTAAAGATAGGCGGCAATCACGATAGTAAACAACGCAATCCCCAGGATCGCCATATAGGGAATCCAGGCCAACAGCCAGGCAACCACTGCCCAACCAAGCAGTGTAATGGCGAGGAACAGGAACAACCCGATCGATTGCTTGAGATGATAGAGAGCCTGAATATCTTTGCGTTGAAAGAAGAAGACGTATAGCCAGCCGATAACCGGAACGTAGGCTAACACAGCTGAAAGACGCGAGGCTTCAGTCATGCTTGCCCTCCGATACCCTTAAGCTGTAATTCTTTGGCAAAATGGCAGGCAACAAAATGACCACACGCACCTTCAATCAACGGCGGTTCCTGTTCGCTACACACCTGCCGTGCGTATTGACAACGTGGGTGGAATATACAGCCTGAAGGCGGATTCGCCGGACTAGGAACCTCGCCTTTTAGTTGAATACGGTTCTGGCGGATGTCGGGATCTGGTGGTGGAATTGCTGATAGCAGTGCCTCCGTGTAGGGATGCAGCGGCTTGTGCAGTAGCTCGCTAGTTTCACTCATCTCGACAATTTTACCCACGTACATGACTGCGATACGGTCAGAAATATGCTCCACCACGGATAGATCATGGGCGATGAAGATCAAGGTCAACCCCAAACGCTCTTGCAGTTCTTGCAGTAAATTTAACACCTGCGCTTGCACTGACACGTCCAAGGCCGAAACCGGTTCATCGGCCACGATCAAACGTGGGTTGAGCGAAAGGGTACGTGCAAGGCCAATGCGTTGTCGCTGCCCACCAGAGAACTCATGTGGATAGCGACGCATCAAGGATGGGTTCAAGCCGACGGCTTCCATTAATTCGGCCACTCGCTGTTCAGCTTTCTTACCATGCGCCACATTATGAATCTCGAGTGGTTCAGCGATAATCTCTTTGACTGTCAGCCGAGGGTTGAGTGAACTAAAGGGATCCTGAAAGATCATGCGCAGTTCGCGGCGGAGTGGCTTCATCTGCCGTTGGCTGATCTGCGCCAGATTTACTCGCTCGCCGGATGATTTCTGATACCAGACTTCACCTCCGGTTGGGTTATAGAGACGAAGAATGGTACGACCTACCGTTGTTTTGCCGCAGCCGCTCTCGCCTACCAGCCCTAACACTTCGCCATCACTCAGGCTAAAGCTTACACCGTCTACTGCTTTGACATGTCCCACAAGACGCTGGAACAATCCTTGATAGATTGGGAAATGGAGTTTGAGGTCTTTGACCTCTAGAATAACTTTACTATTATTAATCATCGAGTAAACCTATCAATTAGCAGGTATTTCAAGAGTATCATGGTTCATAAGGATATCTAGATCGTTCCACCCCTTCTGTTTCTCCAAGTCATAGAAGGCGCGGCGGTAAATCAATCGCACATTGACGGTAACCACTTTTCCGGCTGGCGCATTGAATGTGTACTGAGTAGTATCCGTTGTCATAGCGACCAGACGCGTGTCTTCGACAATCGTGCTCGGACGCCAGAAAGCCGCTGTAGGCGTCTCGCCAGTCGCATTGTCCTTCAGCACTTTGGCAAAAGTCTTGCCCGGCAACCCGCCGTAATTACCGGAATAGGCTGGATTTATCGGCCCCTGGCTGAGCGTCAGCGGTTTGCCGTCGGCGTCTAGCACCTCAACGATCAAAATCATGGATCGTATCGGCGCATCGGTGGGAATATCATGCCCGGTCTTGTCGTTGGTGATGCTGACCTGTACCTGAAGTTGATCCCCAATACGCTGCGTAGTGCTCTTTAGCGTTACGGAGTTTTGCAGCAGCTTCTCATCCGCTGCCCCCACCATCGTATGATCGTGCATTTGAACATAATTACGGGTTAAGCCGCCTTTATCGGGAAACACAGTCCAGTTAGCGCTTGACACCGGCATGTGACAATCCTGACAAGTCTTACCTGTTTTGGGATCGCTGTAAGGGCTTGTTAACCATTCGCCGTAAGAGTTGTAGACCAGCGTGCCACCCTTCACATCTCCCATGCCAACGACACCCCCCATCACTCCATAATGACAACCCGCACAAAACTGGCTTTTAGACAGGAGTGGTAAATAACTATCTGACCGGGTTACATCCAGCAGAGTGCCGAAGAATACCTGTTGGCTGTCAGTCATTGGTCGGTACAGTTTCAAAGAGAGAATACCCGGCTGATCAGGATAGGGCAGATTTGTCTTGGGGTCAAGGATGACGTCACCAATCTTGTGACAGAACTCACAGCTAATCCCTTCGGCTGCCGCCCCATGTAAATTAAGTGGGATAGCCGGTTGCGTAATGGCACCATGCGATTGATCGACTGTCAGACTGGTATGGCAACCTGACCAGGCGCAGCCCTGTTGATTCGATGATTTGGAGGCCATCGGCGTGTGACACGTTGCGCAGTTTCCGGCCCGGCTGGGATTATCCAACCTGAAACCTGGCCCGTAGTAAGGTTTGCTGGGGTCAGGTGGAAGCGGCAGCCCTTTATCTCCTAGCTGTGTTGGCGTGCCTTCATTCCCGTGTGCATCCGTTCCTGTATACATATCCACAAAATGTGGATTGGTAGCCGCATTTGCGTGGGCATCGACCTGCCATTCCTTATATTCTCGATGGCATAGACCGCAGCTGGCGGACCCTTTTACTCCATCAAACGAATACCAATCGTACTGATTGTTATCTCTCTGGGAAAGCGTATTCAGAGTGATCGTGATGCCCGTTCCACCTTTCCAATCTGGGGCGCTAGGATTAGCCGCCGTCCAGCCTATGTAGTGGTCTGCTGACCAGGCAGTGAGAATAACGGGCGTCGTCCCACTGATTCCAGTGAACGTGAAAGCGCCGTTGTCTGCCGTTTGAGTTTTGTTCGCCGTTCCCTGAATTTGAACGGTAGCACCCGCGAGCGGCCCATTCGCATCCGTGACGACACCCGACAAAGTTGGCGGCAGCGGCGTTGTATTGGTCGGTGTCGCTGCAAGCGGTGGAGTGTTTGTCGGCGTCTCTGTTTGCGCCAGCACAGGTTCGTTTAACTGCAAAACGATGACCATTCCGACCAGCACAAACAAATTACTAATGATAATTGCCTGTACAAGCTTACTCATTAACTTTCTCCCGATCTATTTTGCGGCATATGGATCAGCGGCGTCACGCAAACCATCGCCAAGAAAATTAAAGCCCAGCACAGCCATCACGATAAATACAATGGGCGCCAGAATCCAGACATTCTGACCGAGGCTTTGAATATCCTGCGTGTTCCTCATCAACAAACCCCAACTGATAAGCGGTTCGGTGATACCGATTCCCAGAAAGCTCAAAAAAGATTCAGCTAGGATCACGCCAGGGATAGTAAGTGTCAGGATCACGATGACGTGGCTCAATACGTTCGGATAGAGATGGCGGAAAATGATACGCGCGTCTGAAGCGCCCATCTCCTTCGCTGCCATAATAAAATCGGTCTGGCGCAGTGAGAGCACTTTACCCCGCACTTCGCGGGCCAGGGTTGTCCAGGTCAGCAGCGCAAAAATGCACGCCATGGCGATAAAAACAGTAAAGGAGTCAGCTGTTTTGGGCACCAGTGCCGCCAAAGCCATCCACAATGGCAAGTTCGGGAAGGCCGCAACGAATTCAGTAAAGCGCTGCAAAACGTTATCAATCCAACCCCCATAATACCCGGAGGCGACACCCAATATAGAACCCAACAAAACGCTGATGATCGTACCAAATAGTCCCATTGTCAACGAGATACGCCCAGCTTCACAGGCTTTACCCCATAGATCCCGGCCTAATTTGTCAGTGCCGAGCAAAAAAATGGTTCCACCCTGATCGACGCCATACAGGTGTAAGCGGGTGGGAATCAGCCCTATCAGCTTGTATTCCGGGCCTTGCACGAAGAAATGAACCTCATATATCCTGGTCGTGTCTTCTGACCATTTGACCTCAAATGTTTTGGGATCTAATTTATAAACATAATTGTAAACAAAAGGTATCAGGTGAAGATTTCTATCGCTGTCAATGAAATGAACTTGCTGCGGCGGAATGAACGTCAGTTTCAAATCGATATTGGAAATATCGGTAGGGCTGAAAAAATCAGCAAAAATCGCAAGAAAGACCAGCACCAGAACCATAAGTCCACCGATAATGGATACCTTGCTGCGTGCGAAGCGGCGCCAAACGAGCTGAAAATAACTTTCGTTTTCCTCTTGCCCGGTAGCAGCGGGGCTTCCTAGCGTGATGTCAGGATTTTTATCGCTCATGCCTGTTTCCTTCTCTTACTAGCTATAACGGATACGTGGATCTAACGCGGCCAAGAAAATATCGGAAAGCAGATTGCCCATCAGAATCAATGCGCCATAGATCAGAAGCAGCGAACCAGAAACGTAAATATCCTGATTAACCAGCGCTTCATAGAAAAGTGGTGCCAGCGTTGGCAACCCCAGAATGATGGCCGCTTCCAGCTCACCCGAAAACATATAGGGTAACGCCGTGCCCTGGTAGGCGATAATGGTATGCAGCGCATTGGGCACAGCGTGCTTCATAATGACGGTGCTTTCCCTTAATCCCTTGGCGCGGGCAGTCTGCACATATTGGGCACCCAGCACATCCAACAAATTGCCGCGCATCACGCGCATGTTGCGGGCCACACCGCCCAACCCTGCAATAATAAGCACCGGCCAAATATGCTTGAACAGATCGACCACTTTGCCCCCGCTCCACGGTGCAAAGACGTACTGAGGCGAAAACAGCGACACCATACTAGGTTGGTTATAGACAATAACCAGTACAAACAGGATGATGATGGCAAGCGAAAACCGTGGTATGGAAGTGAAAATAAAAGCCAGGATCGCAAAAAAGTTATCCCACCAGCCATATTTTCGGGGTGCTACAAAGATGCCAAGCCCCACCCCCACCAGGGTTGAAATGGCATGGGTCATGAGAGCAAGCAAGATAGTCATAGGGATGCGCTCGGCAATCAGCGCCCCGACATCTTTGCCGTATGCAAACGAATAGCCAAATTTGCCTTCGGTAACGATGCCTTTCGCCCACAATACAAACTGAGTCGCTACAGGCTTATCAAGGTCATATTCTTTGCGGATAAATTCACCGGCGCGGTCCGCATCTTCCTGAGTTGCCCCTCGACCTAGTAAGTATCCTTCATAGCGGCTTGCATAATCACCGGGTGGCAGCTTGATCACAATAAACGAAACAAGCGCGATGCCCATCATCATAAAGACGGCGACTACCAACCGGCGAAGAATATAAGAAATCATGCCACCTCCGGCAAGTTATAAGTATGAATGGTGAAAAGCTTTAAGATGCGTCCCAGTAAGGTTCTGCTTTAAGTTGGGGGCTGGAAGATTTCTCCTCCAACCACCCAAAAGACAAAAGGGTATTACTTGTAGATCGGGATCGTGTTCGGACGAGTCTGTGTCAACTGCTGATCTACTGGAGACCACATCGTATCCAGCAGGATAGCATCTTCTACGTACTGGTACAGGAACACTGGCGTACCATCCGCCACGTTCTTAACGCGTTTGTTCAGACCTAAACCATAGCGCCCGATGAAGATACCCAGATTATAAACGTTCTGGGTAAAGATATGATTGTATTGGACCATCAAGGCATTGCGCGCAGGCGTATCGAAGGTCGAACGATACTTGTTCACAATGTCTACCAAACTCGGCTCAAAGTCCATCAATTGGCGAGGCGTGCTACCTTCTAGCTGTAGTGTGAAGTTTTTGGTGAGCGGTGCCAAGGCGGTTGGGTTCACGAATGGCAGCGTAAACGCCTGTCCTTCACGCTGAACCATCATATCCCACGTACCGGCTGCACGCAGATCGGTCTGAGTTTGGCTGTCAATAATCTTCATATTGACTTTGATACCCACTGCGCCCCACTGATGGATCAGGGATTCAGCGATGCTTTGAGTTTCTTTGGCATCTTGCGAGGCCAGTAGTTGGATAACAACGGGTTGTCCAGCCATTGGTCCGGACGGCCATTGCAATGTGCCATCACTGCCCAGCTTCAAACCAATTTGCGCGAGAAGCGTCTTGGCTGAACCCACGTCGTAGGGATAGTACACCACTGAGCTTTTATCGAAACCGGGAGCACCCGGCATAAGCCCGCCAGCCCAACCTCGCAAGAAGGGGCCTTTCATGATCGATTGCGCAATGCCATCGCGGTCGGTGGCGTAACTCAATGCCTGACGGAAGCGTAAATCTCGAAACAATGTTCGAAGGGCGGTATCACGATTGGCATCCTGAATGCCGACGCCTAGCGAGAAATTGAACTGAACATTGAAACCCAGGACTTCGGGGCCCCAATTGACGCCAAACTTAGCATCTGTCGCTTGCGCCTTAGTCATAGCCTCAACGAAGCCGCTCGGATTCTCCAGGTTCATATGGTCGCAGTCGCCCGCAATAGTGCATAGATCGCGCCCGATGCCGCTAGGACCTTTGCGGAACGTGACTTCATCTATATAGGGTAGCTGGTTCCCGGCTTCGTCTACCTTCCAGTAATACGGATTGCGACGCAGGATCATGAGTTCGTCGGTCTTGTATTCTGTGATTGACCAGGGTCCCATCGTCACGAGCGGCAGGTGATCCGGCGCCAGAGCATTCTGGAAATCCTTATAAGTGGGCTTGGGAGTCGCCGTGCTCCACTTCGGATGCAGCTGCTTGAGTTGGTGGGAGGGCATTACATCGAAATTGCTTTCGTTCATCAGGTAGAAGGCATCATACGGCTTGGACACCGGGAACGTGAACTTGACCGTATAATCATCGACTTTTGCCAACGAGGCTGCTTTGCCATTCCATGTCCAGGCATCAAGGTGGTGGGGAGCATTGACGTTGTCGTCAGCAATATAGCCGTCCCAGGTGAACATCACGTCGTCTGCGTTGAAAGCTACGCCGTCTGACCACTTTGCGCCTTCGATCAGATGCATGGTCAGCTGCATTCCATCGGTGGACCACTCCCAGCTTTTGGCGATCTCTGGCATGGGTTGAACATCCTGATCAGTCCGGAACAATGGGCCGGTTTTGACCAATGAGCCATAACGGACGGTATACGACTCAATGCCGAACCAACCTAACGACACGCCAGCCATTTCATTATAGCCAGCCGTGGGGCAGGCAGAGAAAGCGCGCCACACGTCTCCATAGACACCGAGGCCATCCTTCATGCCGCTTTTCAAATAAACCTGCGGCTCTTTAGGCAAACGCTTTTCAACGGGCGGTAGTTGACCGGAGGCAACCAGCGCATCCAGCCAGGGCGCCTGGTGATACTCAGGCAGGGTCTTATAGGTCACAAGTTGGTCTACGGTCAGCCGCTGAACCGGGGTACCGCCTACATCGAGCTTCGGCGCATCAGGATACGGAATCGGGGGTACAACCGTGCCACTTTGGGCCGTAGCACTTGGCAGTGCGGTTGTTAAAGACATTGCGAACAAGACAAGTAAAGGAACGGTATATCGTAGTACTTGACGGACTTTCATTCTGAGTCCTCCCAAAGGTTTAAGTCGAAAAAACTATATAAAACGTTTTGTGCGCCATATTTTATGTTCTACCGCTCGCACTCGTGTGCACCGGTTGCTATATGTTGCGCACCCCATATAGCCTTCAAAAATCCTGGCCCAACGACCTTCTAATAAGCCTCACCCCCTCATGGTCAAGGGCGAGATGTTCTCGCCCTCACTACGCACCTGATGTTCAGGCGCTTTCGTATAACCAGCACGCTGCTTGGTGCCCAGGACGCACCTCGTTCAATGTGGGCTGCCGCTCATGGCAGATTTTCATGACTCGCGGACACCGTGGCGCAAATGGACAACCAGGAATCGACTGAGTTGGCGACGGCACCATGCCCTGAATCGGCACGAGGTGGTTTTTGCCTTTCCGCCCCAAAACAGGCACAGAGTTCAGCAGACCAACCGTATACGGGTGAAGCGGGTCATGGAATAACGCACGAGTCTCTGCAAATTCGACAATTTTTCCAAGATACATGACGGCGACCTGCTCTGCCATCTGCGAAACGACACCCAGGTTGTGCGTAATCAGGATGATGGAAGCGTCAAAATCGGCTTGAAGCTGATTCATCAAATCTAGAATTTGCGACTGAACCGTCACATCCAAGGCGGTCGTCGGCTCATCCGCAATCAGAATGGACGGATTACAGGAGAGCGCCATGCCAATCATGACCCGTTGTCGCATTCCGCCGCTCAACTGGTGTGGATATTCGTGCAAGCGCTGCTTGGGCGCGCTGATCTGTACTTTGGTGAGCATTTCAAATGCCCGATCCAGTGCTTCTTTCTTGCCAACGTTCTGATGCACCTGGACTGCCTCAGCAATCTGATCCCCAACTGTGTAGAGGGGATTCAGGGACATCATCGGCTCCTGAAAGATGATGGCGATTTCACCGCCTCGGATATGCCGCATTTCAGCGCCACGCGCATCAAGCTGAGCAATATCAATGATTTCGCCAGTCTCTTTACGATGCAGAAAGATCCCACCCTCAATGATTTTGCCGGGCGGGGATTGGATCAACCGCATCACAGACATAGCCATGACGCTCTTGCCGCAGCCACTTTCGCCTACCAAACCCAACGTACTTTTACGTGGAAGGGTGAGATTCACGCCGTCCAGAGCGCGTACCGTGCTCTTTTCAAGATAGAAATAAGTCTTGAGATCCTTAATTTCCAAAATCGGAGCCGTGGGGCTTGCCGGATTTATGGATGTTTGAACCATAATTTATATTTCCGTTACGCTCACTAATTAGATAAAAGTTTGTTGTATTCGACATCCGAGATCAACCTTTAGTTGTGCCGGATTCCTGAAAGAAAGCGTGCTGCCAGCAGCTTTTTCTTGCTAACATTAGCTCAGATTTAAGGACAAGTGCATTTGTTATGACTATGAGCAAACTTCTAAACACTATATTTTATATAAATGGTCGAACGCACAGCCCGAAATTCCAATTCCGTGCGCGTATAAAGTAAAAATGTTGCTGTTTTTGAACAAATTAGTGCTAATGGTCGCTTGCTTGTATCCATTGAACCATCTTTTGCTAAAATTGTCAACACCAAAAAATGTTCATTCGAACAAAGCGCGCTGAATAAATAGCGTCGTGATCCCGAAAACATTCCAACAGGTTCTGCGCCAGCGCAGCACTATCATGAGCTTGAGGACGCTGGCGAGTATTTCAACATTTTTTTACTCTCGATAATGAACGTCGGCGAGCCGAGCCACTGGCTCACTGAATATTGAGCTGTTAAACGCTGAATTTTTTGAACTGCGGTAGATGCACCTTATTTTGTTGGAACATTTCGTTGACCATGGCTTTGATTTCGGCCAGAGACAGTACCGCCGCTGTCAAGGGATCGTTGGCGATTGCATGAAAGATCATCTGCGGATCGCCAGCCAGGGTGCCTGTAATCGCCAATTCCTCGATACTGGAATTGAGTTGTGTCAGTATGGCACATTGCGGCGGCAATGCCCCTACATGAAGCGGATGAAACCCGGCTTTATCGACCAGAATAGGCGCTTCAACACAGGCACCGTGCGGTAAATTAGACACAATATCGGTGTTGGGAATGTTGCCGTTGAATTTGAACATGTCGCCGCCCATCAGGGCATTAATAATAAATGCGGCATACTCACCGCTTCGTTTCAAGTCGATGGGTGTGTCCGAGGTGAGCCACTCCTGCGTTTGAGCTTTCCAGGTTGTTTCTTTATTCTTATACTCAGTCAAGATGTACCCATACGCGCCTGGGTTCCAGCCCGTGCCGGGCAAGCAATATTTTTCAATCAAATCTGGACGTTTGCGGAACCACCAGTTGTACTCAGAATTGTGCCCACTCGACTCAGTTACATAATAACCCAGGTGCAAATACATTTCGTTACGAACAATTTCCTGATTGTAGACTTTCGACCGTTTGCTAACGGCTTTATGGATGAGCGGGTAGGCGTCTTGCCCGTTCCATTTGAAATCAAGATACCAGGCCTGATGGTTAATGCCCGCGCACGTGTAGGTAATTTCATCGTCAGGCGCACCGATCCAGCTTGCCAGCATATGTGCCGTTCCCTGCACTGAATGGCACAATCCTATCACGGGAATTGAGGTTTTGCGCTGAAGGGCGCCGCACAGCATAGCCATCGGATTCGTGTAGTTGAGCAGCACAGCCTTCGGGCAATATCGCTCCATGTCGTGAACGATAGCCATCATCGGTGGCAAGGTTCGCATGAAGCGAAAAATCCCGCTTGGCCCGCGTGTATCGCCAATGTTGATGTCAACGCCATATTTTTTAGGAATTTCGATGTCATGCCGCCAGACGTCCGTGCTGTCAGCCAGGATAGTCGTGAGAACGATATCAGCATCTTTAAGCGCCTCAACCCGATCCAAGGTAGCTTCAACTTTGGCCGGATAGTTGCCCATACGGATGATCTTTTCAACGGCCTGTTTCGAAAACTCCAAGCGTTCGGCATTAATATCCATAAGTGCAATAGTCGCATCCGTCAGCAGCGGAAAGCTCAGCACATCTCGCACAAGACCCCGCGTGAATCCAAAACTTCCTGCGCCAATAAAAGCAATTTTCGTCATGATGTCTCCCAAAATGTTGTTTGCAAATACTTCTTTCGTTCATGCTACCTACCCAATGCGATCGGTTTAACGGAGCTATAGGGTTGACAAATAGTACTCATTATACATTACAAATCTTGATATTCATAGCGAAATATGCCGTCCGTGTCAGGTTTGCGGTTTTCTTTGTTTGTGCTACACTGAGCACGTTGCACCGCACTTTAACAACTTCAAGTTTCCGGGCTGTGGCAGGAAGTCTGCCACGTAACACTTGAAACATCTTAACGACGGCTGCACGCTTCCTGTCACTGGGTGATAACCAAGCCTGCATGACGGTGAGCCGGACGGTCGCTTCACACGCATCGTAAGCGTCGTTGGCTTCGGCTGACTACTTTGAGAGACACCTCCTCGTTGGCAGACGATCGCCAACGTGCATAGGCAAACGATGTTAGCGTCTGTTAGCATTTAGTAGCTTAAACGTATCGGTATGCTATTTAATGCTCCTGCAAACTAACTGTAGCGTATGTTCTGAACATGCGCTATGCTCTGAATTAAGGCAAAATTCAAAGTGTATACCCCGTTTTTATTCAAGAAATTTCTGATAGTGGCGGCGGTTTTGTTGATCGGCTGCGCGGTAATCCATACCTCGGCACGGATCAGCCATGCCCAAACGCTCGCCCCTACGCCCACGTCGATTTATCCCGTATTGACCGCGCGCACGTTTAACGTCGGTTCGACGGTGTACGATGTGGCATTCTCGCCTGACGGAAAAACCGTTCTGACAGGTGACTTTGACAACAAGGCGATCCTCTGGGACGCAGCGACCGGCGAGCAACTGCGTATATTCTCCGGGCATACGGACTCGGTCGTTAGTGTGGCGTTCTCACCCGATGGCAATTGCGTTCTGACGGGTAGCAAGGACAATTCCGTTCGGCTCTGGAATACCGCGACAGGCACCCTTCTGAATACGTTCGCAGCGGGCGCGGCGGTAGTCAGCGTGACGTTCTCGCCTGATGGAAAATTCCTGTGGATGGTAAACATTGACGCCGAGGTGCGGCGTTGGGAGCGCGCCACGGGCAACATGATACACGAACTCACGATAGGCACAACCGTAATCAGCGCGGCGTTTTCCGCCAATGGTGAGTTCATCCTGACAGGCACGGATACGGCAGCCACACTGTGGGACAGCGTGACGGGTGTGAAATTGCGCACGTTTGCTGTTGGTTCTCCAGTGTATGGTGTGGCGTTCTCGCATGACAGCAAATACGTCGCGGCGGGTGGCTTTGACAACACGGCGCGCCTGTGGGACATGGCGACGGGTGAACCACTGCGCACGTTTAGCGGTCATACGAATTTTGTGGACGGTGTCGCATTTTCGCCCAATGGCAAATACGTATTAACAGGCGGCTATGAGGGCACAACGATCTTGTGGGACGCAGCGACGGGCGCGATCCTTCAAACATTTCGTGGTCATACAGATGGCGTGTTCAGCGTAGCGTTTTCACCCGATGGCAAATATGTACTGACGGGCAGTTATGACAACACGGCGCGGCTGTGGCTTGTGGGCATGGACGGCTAGGTTCTGTTGCAAAAACTATTTAACTCAACAATCGAACGAGTACAAAGCAAATTCTACTTCACAGCCTCTATTTGAAAACCTACAATCAGGGAACGCACAGCTATTTGAGTTTGCTGCTGTGGGTTCACTAAGGGTAAGGGTCACCAATGGGAATGCTTGACTCATGTTGACTCATGTTGACTAAGGGTCAGGCATCAAAACATAATCCAAAAAAAGAAACAATTGCCCGATTTCATCGTGCGGATTGACAATTCAGCAGTGAACATGACCGAACCGCTCAACCTGATCATCGAAGTGATGGGTGTTCATGACAGCAGTAAGGAAGCCAAAGTCGATACTATGCGCAGTTTGTAGATACCTGGTCTGAACACCGACGGACGCTTCGGGCGCTATTACCAACGCACAATTTGAAATCCGCCATTTTCTCAAGCAAATACAATTAACGGCATGAGACTATTGACACCACTATATAACCGACTTATAACTCAAATCGATTTACAAAATAAGTAGGTTGAAGCAATAACAAGCATAATCCCAACGAACTCGATTGATGGAAGTCGTATTCGCAAAGAGTGGCATAACAATCAATGGTACTACAGCATTATTGATATGGTAGGTGTGTTACTTGATTTGGAGCACAAAGCAGCAAAAAAATTATTATAACGTCTTCAAAAGCAGGTTGATACGCGAAGGAAATGAAACGATTACTGCAAGTAATCGTTTGAAACTCATTGCAGAAGACGGAAAGTTGCGTCTAACAGATGTTGTTAACACTAAGGAGGCGCTTCGCATTCTCCAGTCTATCCCATCTCCTAAATTAGAGCCCCTCAAATTATGGCTTGCTCAAGTCGGCACAGAGCGCCTGCAAGAAACATCTGATCCAGAACTTGGATTATTTCGTTGTAAAGAATTCGTCGAGGCGTTGCGGAATGCAGTGTTAGAGGCGCCTGAAACACTTTTTGCACAAACGACAGAGAAACTCTATAAAGGTCTGTGGGATCGTACTGCCGCTCAACTTCGCCATGAATTAGGTATCACAAAGCGCGACAACCCACGTGATCATTTCGGTAAGTACGCGCTCACTTACACAAAGTTGGCAGAACAAGTAGCCACAGACCGCCTTGAAGACGCGGAAACAGTAATATTCAGCGTTGCTCTAGAAATCGTGTGGAAAGTTGCCAAGCTCTTTCACAAGCAGGCGAAAGAGTTAAGCGAAGCGTTAGGAATTGATCTCGTAACAGAAAAACCTTTGTTATCCGAAGGGCGACGTAAGCCACTAATCAAGTAAATTCATCAGGATTTCGTACGACGCTTTACACCTCGGCCTTACGTGGAAAATTGGAAGGGACACGGGTGCAAACTATAAGGGGCGACTCGGTCGAGTCGCTCCATACGTTCTATTTCCATACCGCTAGGTTAGTGTAGTCAGGCTTGAATGCGCTGGCTGCGCTTTCAGCGTGCGGCGCTGATTGGATACAAGAATTTTTTGCAGTGCAATGAACAAGAACAGTAAAAAGCCAATTAGAATTTTGGTCCACCAACTGCTCAGCGACCCGTCAAAAGTAATATAGGTTTGGATGACGCCCTGGATCATTACGCCGATGAAAGTTCCCGCTACAAAACCGACGCCCCCCGTCAACAACGTACCGCCAACGACGACCGCCGCGATAGCATCCAGTTCAACGCCTATCGTTGCCAGCGGGTAGCCTGCTGACGTGTACAACGAATACACAATTCCGGCCAACGCTGCCAGGAAACTGCTCAGTGCGTAAATTGCGATAGTGGTATTGCGCATCGGAACGCCGAGCAACAATGCTGCTGTTTCATTACCACCGACTGCATAGATATTGCGACCGAATCGCGTGAAGTGTGCAATAAATATACCGACCGCTAACGTTGCCAGAAAGACCATCGCCAGAAAACTGAGCTTACCATGATCGGGAAACTGAATCGCAATATCGGAAATCGAGCTATACAATGGGTCGGTGATTGCTACCGACTCGGTTGTCAGCACAAAGGCCAACCCACGCGCCATGAACATCCCGGAAAGTGTCACGATAAACGCCGGAATTTTGAAAAAGTAGATAATCGCGCCCATCGCTGCACCGAAAGCTGTACCCAGGAGAAGGGCTAAAGCAAAAACAATAAACGGGTTGATATGGGCACGTCCGATCATCAATGCACAAAAGACGCCCACAAACGCGATCACCGAGCCAACCGACAGATCGATTCCACCTGACAGAATTACGAACGTCATGCCAATTGCAGTAATTCCCATAAAGGCATTGTCGGTTAACAAATTGCCGATCACGCGCGTTGATCCAAAAGCTGGAAAACGCAGAAACCCAACAAAGTAAAGGCCGAAAAATACGATAAAAGTGGCAAAAAGTGGCAAAAACCGTGATTTCATGATCGACCTCTGAATGGTTTTGTGATGATGTCTCTAAAGTCGGCAGATTGGATCAGCAGGACAATGAGCACGACTACCGCTTTCACGACCAGATTGAATTCAGGCGTGATACCACTCACTAAAATGCCAGTGTTCATACTTTGAATGATCAGCACCCCAATGATGCTCAGACCAAGATAGAAGCGCCCACCACTTAACGCCGTTCCACCGATCACCACTGCCAGAATCGCATCAAGTTCGAGCCATAATCCGGCGTTATTCGCGTCTGCACCTTTAATGTCGGCAGCGACAATAATGCCCGCAATTGCTGCGCAAACCCCCGAAATGACGTAAGCAAGCAGCTTGATCATGGAGGAATTGATGCCGACGTAATAACTGGCCGTTGTGTTGGCCCCCACCGACTCGATCATCAAGCCAAGTGCGGTGCGCCGTACCAACAAATAGACCACGATGAAGATGAAAATCGAAATAAAGATCGTGAAGGGTAGGCCGAATAACTTACCTGAGCCAAGATAGCTCAACTCCTCGTTTTCAAAGGTGGCAATTTGCCCCTGCGTAATGAGTTGGGCAATCCCACGTCCGGCAACCATCAGGATCAATGTGGCGACAATTGGTTGAATATCAAAAAACGCAACCAGAATTCCATTCCACAACCCGCACAAGACACCAACGCCCAGCGTGATCAATACAATGAGTGGGACGGGCAGCGAAGTAGTCGATACCAGGACCGCAGACACAGCCCCACAGATCGCCATGACCGCGCCCACCGACAAATCGACGCCGCGTGTCGCAATCACCAAAGTCATTCCGATTGAAAGCAAAATGACAGGTGCGCCACGATTGAGAATATCAATCAGGCTGCCATAATAGTGTCCATCCACAATCGAGATATTGAAAAAGTCAGGGAAGATAAACCGATTGGTGATTAAAACGGCGAGCAATGCCAGAGTAGGCCACAGCGCGCGGCGGTTTGCTTCCAAGGAATTGCGCAGCCAGGCATTTATGCCAGTCCGTTGATCAGGGATCGCCGCGCCAGTCTTTACGGTTTCCATAGTCTGTTTGATGCTCATAACCGTTACCCGCGCTGTGCCATAATTTTTGCGTCTTCATTTTGAGGAGTGGGACTAGGTACACTGGAATCGTGCGCAATAGCCTGAATAATGCGGTTCTCGCTGATGTCGGCACGTTGAATTTCAGCAACTTTTTTGCGATCCCGCAGGACAACGACACGATCACTGTAATCGACGATTTCGGCCAGCTCAGAAGAAATTACCAGCAGTGCAAGCCCTTCATCGCACAGGCGTTTGATAATCGCAATAATCTCGGCGTGCGCGCCTACATCGATACCGCGTGTCGGTTCATCGAGGATCAGCAGATTCGGTTTCGACACCAGCCAGCGTGCCAGAATTACTTTTTGCTGGTTGCCGCCTGACAGTTCCTTAAGCGGCTTCCGAGTATTCGGCGTGGCAATGTGCATAGCGGCCACCATCTCGTCCGCCAATGCTTCTTGTCGCTTGCGAGGGATATAGCGCAGCCAACCACGTTTGGCTTGCAGTGCCAAAATAATGTTCTCGCGGACTGAGAGATCGCCGATAATACCTTCTGATTTGCGATCTTCGGGGCATAGTCCGAAACCATACTGGATAGCACGGCGTGGCGAACTGAGGGTGACTTTCTGGTCATTAACGTAGGCTTCGCCGTGATCACTGTGGGTGATCCCAAAAATGAGTTGTGCTGTTTCGGTACGCCCTGAACCAAGCAGTCCCGCCAATGCAACGATCTCGCCCTTCTTGACACTGAGATCGAATGGCTCCATCACACCTGCCTTACCGAAGCTCTGCACACGCAAAAAGGGTGCTTGATCGGTTTGTCGTTGTGAAAGTCGCGGCTGTAATTCTTCGCTTAGCTCTTTGCCTAACATTTCCGAGATCAACTGGATACGCGGCAGTTCGCTGGTCAGGTGTTCGCCGACTTTCAAGCCGTTGCGCAATATCGTGATGCGGTCTGAAATATCGTAAACCTGATCAAGAAAATGGGTGATCAGCAAAATGCCAATGCCTTGCGCTTTCAGTGTGCGTATCACCTCAAAAAGCGTTTTCACCTCAGTTGCATCAAAGCTGGCCGTCGGTTCGTCCAGAATGAGAATTTTGGCGGAAAGGTCAATACTGCGCGCAATCGCTACAATATGCTGTACTGCCACTGAAAACGCGCCAAGCGCCTGAGTTACATCGATAGACATATGAAAAGTTTTGAGGAGTTCGGTGGCTTTGCGGTTGGCACTTTGGGCATCAATCATGCCCCAGCGCATAGGCTGACGGCCCAGATAAATGTTTTCAGCCACCGACAGCGTTGGAACCAGATTCACTTCCTGATAAACGGTGCTGATACCAAGTTCCTGAGCATGGCGCGGATTCTTTGGGTGAATATCTTTACCAGCGAGCAGAACTTCGCCAGCGTCTCTTTTATAAACACCGGTGAGCACCTTGATCAGCGTCGATTTGCCTGCGCCGTTTTCACCCAATAATGCGTGAACTTCACCCGGATACATCGTGAAATCAACCGCCGACAAGGCTGGTACGCCGGGGAACGTTTTGGTGATACCACGCGCTTCTAAAAGGGGTATTTGCGGTGTGTTCATCTTAAAGTGCCGTTCTATTGCTCAAATTTTTAGGGTGCTTTGCGCTTATGATAATATCTATAAAACGGGGCATTTTGCAATACAGCAAAACGCCCCATGGTGAACGATTTTACTCGCTCGAATTATTTAGCGGCGGTTGCTACTGCTGTGGCTGCACCGGCGGTACGACGGGCATATTCAGCGGCGGCGGTGTCGGGGAAGTGCATTGGGCTGGTGGATACGATCCATTTTGGAACGTCCTTACCGGCCTTCGAAGCGATGATAGCATCGAACGCGGGGACGCCCAGGTCGGGGCTGAGTTCGACCGTCGCGTTGGCTTCGCCATCAGCCATCGCCTTGAAAATGTCTGGCACGGAGTCGACGGAGATGGTCAGGATGTCCTTACCAGGTTTCAATCCAGCATCTTTGATCGCCTGAATGGCACCGAGTACCATGTCGTCGTTATGCGCCCATACTGCGCAAATGTTCTTGCCACCGTTTTCGGCCTTCAAGAAAGCTTCCATGACGGTCTTACCACCGGTACGGGTAAAGTCGCCCGATTGGGTACGGATGATCTTCATACCGGGGAACAGGGTGAGCACGTCAGCGAAACCCTTCTGACGATCAATGGCGGCACTGGAGCCGACAGTTCCCTGAATTTCAACGATATTACAAATACCGTTGGTGCGCTGTGCTAGCCAGGAGCCAGCCAAACGACCTTCGTGAACGAAGTCCGAGGCGACCTTGGTGAGATACAGTGAAGGATCGGCGCTTACACCACGATCGACCAATACGACCGGAATTTTCGCGTCTAGCGCTTCTTTGAGGACAGCGTCCCAACCAGTTTCGACGACAGGGGCGAGCAAAATGCCGTCAACGCCCTGAGCGATGAACGAACGAACGGCCTTGATTTGGTTTTCTTGTTTCTGCTGAGCATCATCAAACTTCAGAGTGATGCCGCGCTTGAGGGCTTCGGCCTTGATTGATGCGGTTTCGGAAGAACGCCAACCGCTCTCGGAACCAATTTGTGAAAAGCCAATGATGAGCGCTTTTTGCGCTTGGACGGGGGTGCTGCCAACGGTTGCCATCATTGACAGCATTGCTGCGCACAAAAGAAGACCAAACTTGACGAATTTCATACTGAATCTCCTGCAAACATTATTTTGAATTACTATCCAGGCAGATTTTCACTACCCGCCAAACAGTATAAAAGATCGCGGATGTCTATGTCTCATCCGCGCGGATGATTTTATTTTCCACATTCTGATGAGCATATTTTTTGTCAGCTACGGTATGATCCCCTGAAAAAGACCGCATTTTTTGATCAGGATCGCCATGTTCTCATTTTTGACGCAAAGACTGTACAACAAATTAATATTTGCTTTCGTATTTGTTCTGCTGATTCCCACCAGCGTGATCAGCTTGTACAACGTACAAACAACCTCTGATACGCTCATCCAGAAAATTGGCTCAGAAGAACTCAGTGTGCTTGTTTCTCAAGCGAACACCGTTGAACGGCGCTTGCTCGATATCAAAGAAGACCTGATCTTTTTGAGTCAGGCGCCGCCAACCCGTCACTATGCGAGCCTGATGAGCCAAACAGGGGATGTCAACGCGGATGTCAACGCGGCAACGCGCGACGCCCAGATTGCCCTGTTCAAAACTTTTCTAGATCGTTCAACCAATCAGTACAAGGATATTCGTATTATTGATTTAGGCGGTCAAGAACTACTGAGTGTTGATGGTCTGGGTCAACAGCTCAACGCCGAAAAGAACGGGGAAAATCAAGCTGGACAGGCGTACTTCAACCAAGCGATCGGCTTAGCGTCGAATCAGGTGTACATTTCCGACTTCAATCTGAGTCAAAATAATGGGCACTACGATATTCCATATGTCCCGGTGTTGTATTATTCGATGCCGCTGCAAGTGGACAGCGCTATTGTCGGTATTCTGGTAGCCAAAGTAATATTGAATCCGATTTTGAAGGATATTACGCTGCACAGCACTACGCCGATCTTTCTGGTGAATAGTGACGGCAGCTATTTACTCAATCCTGATCCTGGCAAGCTCTATGGTAAAATTCTCAATACCGGAGTTACGTTTGACAATGAGCGATCGTCTAAAGATGTGATTACCATGTTCGGGAAAGATCAAGGCATCGTTTCCGCGTCTACGGATTATCCAGACACGCTTCAAGCCTATATACAGGTGAAACCCGAAACGCAGATCGGTATTCGTTGGCTGCTTATTCGCAACATTCCGATCAACACAATTTTAGGCGAAGTGAACAAAACACAGCTTGTGGCGCTTTCGCTGTCACTGTTGGCGCTGTTAGGCGGGGTAATCGTCGCGGTGCTGCTCACGCGCAGTATTGTTCGGCCTGTTTTGAAGCTGTCGGCGGTCGCGGATAGTGTGCGACAAGGGAACTGGAATGTCACAGTTCCGCATACAGGCGGCAAAGATGAGATTGGGCATTTAGCCGATGCTTTCGACGCGATGTTACGCGAACTCAAAACAGTGTACGGTAGTCTTGAGGCGCGGGTTATGGCGCGCACCGCAGAGCTAGAGTCAACCAACCTCAAATTGACGGAAGCACAGCGCATCGCGGAAGAAGCGAGCCGCGCCAAGTCGTTGTTCCTGTCCAATATGAGTCACGAACTGCGCACGCCGCTCAACGTAATCATTGGCTATGCACATTCGATGATCGCTATGCCACAGATGTTCAACCATGTTCAGGTACAAGACGTGCATCGCCCCTATTTGAAGCTCATTGAGGATAACGGCCATTACCTGATCGGTCTGATTAACGATATTCTCGACTTGAGCAAGCTCGAAGCGGGCAAGCTCGAACTGTTGTGCACCACCGTTGAACTGACCGAAATCTTTCGTGGCGTGTTGTCAACTGCAACCGGATTGCTCAAGGATAAACCGCTGCAAATTCGGCCTGACTATCCCGAATATTTACCCCTGATTTGGGCAGATGCGATCCGTGTACGGCAGATTATGCTTAACCTGTTCTCGAATGCGATCAAATTCACAGCAACGGGCAGCGTTACTTTACACGCGGAAGCCACCGACGGCTGGGTATCGATTTCCGTCATTGATACCGGAATCGGAATTCCCGATAGCGCCCGCGCCATGATTTTTCAGCGCTTTGGTCAGGTCAGCTTAAATAAAGAGATCGAGGGTACGGGGCTTGGTCTGGACATCAGTAAGCAGTTAAGCCAGATGCATGGCGGCGATTTGACGTTTGATAGTGTGGAAGGCAAAGGCAGCCGTTTTACGTTTACACTGCCCATTGCGACACCTGAACAGATTAACAGCGCCTTGCCACAAAAACAGACTAATGCAGGTCTGATCATCTTCGATAAATCCGCGCTTGATCCTGATGATATTTACTCGATCCTGCTAGTTGAAGACGAGGTGAGTATGCGCGAACTCATGCGCCGTGCATTGGAAGCATCGGGCTATATTGTCGTGGATACGCACGATGGCGCGCAAGTATTAGAATTAACGCTAGGGCTGCTGCCTAATCTGGTGATATTAGACGTAAATTTGCCCCATGTCAGCGGCTGGAGTTTGTTGCAACAGTTGAAAGCCAATGAACTCACTCAGGCAATTCCCGTGATCGTCTATACAGCGTCAGCCGATCGCCAGCAAGCGATGCAGCTTGGTGCAGCCGCGTTTATTCGCAAACCAGCCTCACCTGAAGATATCCTCCGCACTGTACGCGACGCGCTGCATGTCCCCGATGCGATTGGCGATTCGTTTACCTCACCTTTGAGCTAAAGGCAGCCGCCTGTGCGTCAGATTTCGAGAAGTTTACAGTGAAAAACGATCTGGAAATTGAACCTATGGATATGTCACGACAATGCTTTTACGCGTCGCGTCGAAATTTGCGTAAAGTATCGCGCCCCAAATAATGCTGCCTGAGTACGATCGCGCACCTCGAGCTTGGTGAGAATGTTGCTGATATGTGTTCGGACAGTGTTTTCGCTCACCGAAAGCTCCGACGCAAGCTCATGATTTTGCAGGCCGCGCGTGAGTAAGCACAGCACGTCAAGTTCACGCTCACTGAGCGATTCAATCAGGACAAGCGCAGGCTGGCTGGCATTCGCAAGATTCGTGGCAAGCTGCATCATCACCTGTGGATGCAAGATAGATTGTCCTCTGAAGGTAGCAAGGATTGCTTGCGCCAGATCATCCGGAGCAATATCTTTGAGTAAGTAGCCCGCTGCCCCTGCGCGAATCGCTGGAAGAACGTGCGCCTCGTCCAGAAAGCTGGTCAGAATGATTACGCGAATATGTGGAAATAGCTGTGTAATTTGCTGCGTTGCTTCTGCGCCCGAAATCCCAGGGAGTGATAAATCCATCAGCACAATATCCACGGGCAGACAATTCAACAGCCGCAGTGCTTCTTCAGCGCTTGAGGCTTCACCGACTACTTGAAGATAATGAACCGACTGGATAAAACCGCGCAATCCAAAGCGTACCATCTCATAATCATCAACAATCATGATGCGAATAGGAAGTTCTAAAGCGGGGATCATTGTAAAGCCTTCGTCAAAATACTTGTTCAAACGTCGTGACGTCGTAAATCGAGCATTATTTCGATACGTGTTCCAGTCCCTATTATACTGCTCATGACAAATGTTCCGCCAACTTGTTTGACCCGCAAGCGCATGGTTGCCAATCCACTTGAGGTTGGTGAGATCGTTTCAGGATTAAACCCCTGGCCGTTATCCTCGATCACCACCCGCATTTGTAAGCCGAACGTCAGTGAAATGCGTAGGATAGTCGCTTTGCTATGGCGAATGACATTGGAAGTCGATTCCTGAACGATGCGAAAAAGCGCATGTTCCTGCCCTGTCGTTAGCGTATTGGTCCCGGCCACCCGCCATAAAAGTTTCAGGCTATGAATCTCGCATAGCGGCGTCAGATAGTCCAACAGAGCATCTTCCAAATGGCGATCAAGTGCGGAGAGCGGCATCATTTCCTGTAAAAGCGTCGTCATCTCGGATTGCGCCGATACGCCAGTTTGCTGAACGTGTGCCAGATAAGTACGGGCAAGCGGCACATCATGATCCAGCAAATTCATTGCTGCACCTGCGGCCAACGTGATGCTGAACAACTGCTGCTTTACACTGTCATGCAGCTCACGCGCAATGCGCTGGCGTTCTTCCAGGATAGTAGTCATGCGTTCTTGTTTCGCCAGCTTCATAATTTGCCGCCGTTTCTGTTCATTTGCCGCTGCTTCCGTTTGGAGTGCGGTTTGCAGGCTTGCGGCCATTTGGTTAAATGCTAATGCCAGTTCGCTGATCTCGTCCGTGCGGACAGGACTCAGCACGACTTGCGCACTTAGATCACCTTTCGTTACGGCGCGTGCTGCCTGTAAAATCGCATCTAACGCCGAAGTTGTACGATGCCTAAAATAGACGCCCGCTGTGATGCTGCCAGCAATCATAATTGGGACAACCAACAGCAGTGCCGCTTGCCATCGGCTGTTGTCAACCGCTGTGTGTCGGACGAGTTCATCCAACGTACTCGCCGCTTGTCCAGACAAAGTATCCGCTAAGGAATCGAGCTGCTGTCCGATATGCTGTACGCTCTGCCGAATTTGCGGCTCAGCATCTTGCGCCTGTTTCTGATTGCTAACTTGCAACAGCGTTCCCAAACTACGAAACGTGTTGTCATAATCCTGGCTGAATCGGGCAAGCGCTTGAAGATCAAACTGTGCTGAAGCATCGACCAGCGGCAGCGTTTGTCGGATGGTTTGGCTGAGTGTGGTGAGTGCAGTGTTCGTCGTGGCGAAGTTTTCAGTATGTCCGCTGTTCAGTACCTGATCGGCCTGAGCGCGAACGGTGTGTATTTGCCGTACCAACCCATTGATCGTTTCGAGTTGGCGCGATGCTTGCTGAATGGCGCCGAATGTTTGCGCCTGACGATAAAAGCTCACAGCAATAAGCAGCCACAATGCGATTCCGGTCAGGCACAGGAGCAGCGTATAACCGCTCAGCAGAGTACGGCGGCGGGTTGACATTTGCTCACCACGTTTCGCGCGATTATGTACCCAATCAAAAAACGAGCTGCTGCTGTGCCCAGATTTGCGAATCGAGTGTGTTTCGGCCATAACCGCGAATTTTCCAGGGTTCATTGGCGAGTTTTGGATCGCTTGTAATGTTGAGGGTGATTAAAGAACTGTCAGTCAGTATCATGCTCGGAATATCACGGCGTGCGGCTTCCAGCCCCATGATCGCAGCATAATAACCCGCTAACACCGCCCAGCCATGAATACGGGGTGACGAATTGCGCGCCGTCGCCAGCAAACGTCCTTGCTGAACCGATTGGATGGCGGGGATCATCGCGTCGATACCCCCTAAAACCACTTGATCCTGCATTCCGGCTTTTTCGACAACCTGACGCGCAGCCAGTGCCATATCATCGTTATGCAAAAAGCCTGCTTTCAGATCGGGGTGGCGATTGACCAATATATTCCAGATATCAGTCGTGCGCGAGACATCCCAATCACCTGGTTGGTCATCGACGACTTCAATATCAGGGTAGCGTCGAACAATATTGTAGAATCCCTGGGCGCGTCCCTGAGAACCCGTATGACCCTGCCGACCCCATGTTTGCGCGATCTTGCCTTTGCCATCCATTTTGTCAACCAGCGTTTGCACGACACTTTCCGCCATGGCGACGTTATCGGGCGTAATAAAGGTGAGAATACCGATCTGATCGAACAGCGATAAGGGCGCGATCAGTGTATCCATATCGATCACTGGAATGCCGCGTTTGGTGAGCGTTTCGATCGGTTGTATCAGGGTGCTTATGCTGCCGGGTTGAATGGCGACAAAATCCCAATCACGTTTGGCGATTTCATCCATATTGGCGCGCTGTATGTTCAAGTCGAGTTTGCCATCGAACCACACAATCTCGACGCCCAACCATTTACCGAACTGCTCCGCTGCTTGTTTGCCCTGTGCGCCCCAGCTCACAACAAGGCCGTCATTCATCATAGCGGCGCGTAATGGTTTAGCTGTCTGTCGCGGCAGTTCAGCAAACAAATGCGCAAAGGCAGGCATTGCTGCACTTGCCGTCAAAAGGTGTTTCAAAAACGTTCGTCGATCCGCTGAGCTGGATGGACTACTTTTCATCGTGTTCTCCGAAGTTATACAAAACTATAATATTCCAGGTTATGAGCTGGTCAGAAGCTCCTTATCCTGTATGGGATAAGTCTCTGTATCAAGATCAGCAAATCCTCAGGTAAAAAAGGTTTACTAAGAAAAGCATCACAGCCGAAACGTTCGGCAAGCCGTGCTTCGACGAGACCCACGCGCGCGGTACAAGCGACAATGGGCGGCGCGTTTATCCCTCCCAATTGTTTTTTAAGAACAAGCGCCAGGGTAAGCCCGTCAACATCGGGTAGATTAAAGTCCATCAGGATCAGGTCGGGCTTGTTGAGACGTGCTTCCCGCGCTGCATCCAGACCTTGGATAAAATGGCGAACTGTATAATTTGCGCTGGTCAGAATATGAACGATCATATCTGCATTGTCTTTGTTATCTTCAACTAACATAATATAAAACATTGCAACATCTCCAAACAAATGTTTTCACGGCGATGAGTGAAAAAACGCCGCTTGATCAATTTATCGATTCAAATACATCAGTGAGCGCAGCAAAATCAAGCTTGGCTGCACCTTATAATAATACGCATAGTGCGCCCCACCCGCAACATTGAACGGGGGTGAGCAAATGGCGCTCATATAATTGCCAGGTGTTTCTGAAAGTGTCCGTGCTGAACGTGACCCCGCCTGATTGAGCCTCAACGCTGCTGGCGGGCTTGGACGCTGACTATGTCATTGCGGATAGAGGCTATGCGGCTCAAGCGCTCGTTGAGCAAATTACCTGGAATGGCGCATAAATTGAGTGCTTCATAAACAAGATGACAAGATGAAGTATTTTCGCCGTGTTTTCTCTTGTTTTGACAAATTTGCCCGTCATTAAGCTGCCTTTCTTCACCTGCTCAGTAGCCTGATCTGGCTTCCTTGAAATGTCAACAAAACCTGGTTCCTCTACCCCATCGCTCGAATACTTTTATCACTTCTTTACGACTTTTTGACGCTTGTTTATTTTTCAATTAAAATCTCTAGCTGCAAGATGTGTATCAATATGTGAGCAGGGCTAACGAGGAGCAACGAGTGGCACCCCGAAACGCGACTTATTTATGTGTCCATAGCCATTTTGAGCAACCCCCGCGTGGTAACCCGGTCACTGGCGACATCGGCCAGGAAGCCAGCGCTGCGCCGTACCGCAATTGGAATGAACGTATTGTAGATGATTCCTATCGCCCTAATGCGGCGATGGGCAACTTCGAGCATATCAGCTTCGATGTGGGCGAAATTCTGATGAACTGGCTGCAACGGCGCGCGCCCGAAACTTACCGCCGCATTCTGCAATCCAATCAGGCGCATCAGGAACGCCACAAAGTCGGCAACGCGATCGGCGGACCGATGCACCATGTGATTTTGCCGTTGTCCCGCTTGCGTGACAAGCGTACTCAGTTGAATTGGGGACGGCTGGCTTTTCAGCACCACTTTGGGCGCGACCCGATCGGATTGTGGCTGCCGGAGCTGGCAGTCGATATGGAAACGCTCCGCGCCGCGCAAGAGGCAGGTTATCAGTACACAATCGTCTCGCAAGGGCAGGTTGAGGGCAGCACGGACAGCGCCGGACCGTTTTGGGTCGATCTGGAAAATGGGCAAAAGATCGCAATATTCGTCCGCAACGACGAACTATCGAACGATCTGTCCTTCAACATTGCCAATTACGGCGGTGCTGGACATTGGGCGCGCAATCGCTTGAGCAGCCGCCGTGCCCATCCCGGCGCGTTGATGCTGATCGCGGCGGGTGGCGAAACCTTCGGCCACCATCATATCGGTGAAGAAAAGTTTTTGCACTGGCTGCTTGAACATGAAGCGGGCGCCATGGGCTACAAAGTGATCACGCTCAACGATTACCTGCAAGAAACGCCGCCGACTGATACGGTCAAGCTGAAAATGTTCAGCTCGTGGAGCTGCTATCACGGTGTCGCACGATGGGCGACGGGCTGCGCCTGTACCCCTGGTGACAGCACCTGGAAAGGCGCACTTCGCCGCGCGCTGGATAACCTGTCTGGCGATCTGGACGAGTTGTATCAGGATGTGATGAAAGCGCATGGCGTCAACCCGTGGATCGTGCGCGATGGGTACGCCAACGTCTGGTTGGGCGATATGGAAGGCGCGGCCTACCTGTCACAGTATATCGACAATTTGAGCAGTGAGGACAGCGAACGCATCCTTGCCTTGCTCAAAGCGCAAGTACAGATCATGCAAGCATATACCAGTGGCACGTTTTATTACGAAGATTTCGATCGACCAGAGCCGCGTTATGCGATTGCGTGCGCTGCCTACGCGATCTATCTGGCGCGTTCGGCCACTGGTGATGACCTGGGGCGACGTTTCCGCAACGAGTTGTATATGGCGCACAGCGGGCGGTCACCGCTCAGTGGCTCGCAGGTATTTGACGAGATACAGGCGGAGTATGGTTTCAGTGATCAACCCAAAGTGGCTGTTGAAACGTAATAGGAATCAGGGTAAGGGCTTAGCAGTCACGATGAATATCGTTCAGCTTATCGGCGGATCGGGTGCGGGTAAATCAGCGATCGCCACGCGCTTGACTCAGCTTTGGCCGGGTCGAGCGACGCATATGCGCGCCAATCGTTATCTCCGCGACCGTCAACCGACCGATGGGGATGATTTTATCGTGCTGCCGTCCAGCGTTGATTGGCCGTTGATCAGCTTGCATATCGAGGCGTTGGGGCGTGGCGAACGCGTGATCATGCCGGAATACAACTGGCAAGTAGGCCGCCGTCTGCCACCCCGATCGCCGCAAACGAGCAACTTGAACCTTGAACCGACCGATTTACTGATCATCGATTCGCTGTTCCTGATGCCGTTCGAGATGGAGGCCGCCAAGATTTTTCTGGATACACCGTGGGATGAGCGGCGCAACAATGTCAAACAGCGCGACAACGAGTTGGACGGCAACTTCATCGCACACTTCGACGCGATCACCGAGCCGAGCTATCAAAAGTACACAGCACCGCTGCGCAGCAAATGCGATATCGTGTTGAACGGCACACTGCCCGCCGAAGATTTGGTGACGAAAACGTATCGCTATCTGATCTCGCTATGGGGCGGTTGGGGCTGAGCTATCCAATACAACTGAGTCCCTTTCCCACCAAGGGCGAGGGACTTTTACTCAGTAACGCACGTACAAAAATCAAAGGACGCGGTTATGGGTAGCGAAGATAAGATTGATGATCCGAGCGACATTTATCAATATGATAATACGCCGGATGAAGTTCTCTACTCATGGGGAATGCAAGCAACGACTCATATCAGTTTTATTGAAGGTTATTTAGACGTGGTACAAAATCATGGGGACACTATCGACAGCGCTCAAAAAGAACGCTTTTTCATTTCCATCAATCATCATGTGCAACAACTAAAAGGTGAGGTTTCCGCAGCACAAAGGCGCGGTGCAGAATTAAGCCGAATGAGCCGAATGCCCGGCGGTGAGCACGATTAGACCTGCTGCAATCCTCTTGTTACAGTGCGCTGCTATGAATACAAATCCGTGGTGGCCCTTTTATTGCTGATAACGCTTCTGGACAAACGTTCGGTCGTTATAGCGAAGGCCACCTATGTCTTCTGAAGCCCAATTTCTAAAAGACAACCGCGTAATTCTGTACACCTACTCCGATCCGCTGGACTTATCAAAAGATACGCAAATCCTCGTTGAACACCGGCAGCTTTATGAAAATGCAGCGCTGCCCATTCATCGGATTATCGATGCAACCCACATTACAAAAATCCCATCCGGTTTATTGAGCGCCGTGTTGCACAATACAAATTTACGCCACCCAAAATCTGGTAGTATAGTGCTCATTATTCAGCATCCGATGTTCAGCATTCTGGCCGATGTGGTGCGCCGCGCCATACGTTCCGCTGATGTGCGGATTGTACATTCGATGGACGAAGCATTCGCTGAGATCGATCACATTCTGGCAAAAGAAACGAGCCTATCCAGCGTCTAGAACGCCATTTGGTGAGCGTTTTTCGGCAGCGTAGATTCAGATGTGATTGTTAGGGATTTGCCAACCCTGCCAACGTGTGCAACTGTTTGATCATCAAATCGGCGCGCTGCCGCAAAAACATCAGGTAATCATTGCTATATAGCGCTGAATCTGATTCTGTTGGCAGCAGGTGACTTGCCAATGCTTCGTCTAGATCAGGATTCGCTTCGGCGAATTCAGCCAGATAAACGGCAGGCTGCTTACCGCTCATGATCGTTTGCAGTGCTGCCGGAATCAGCAGCACGTTCAGCACCAAATCGGGTTCGTGAGCACCTTTGAGCACCGCTCGCGAAAAGACAAGTCGGCGGGTTGCTTTGGTAGTTGGTGCGAGCACGTCGGCATTCATTGGCAGCAGTCGATTGTCGATAAAATCACGCGGCGCATTCAATCCGAGCAGGCAGTACACCGAGTTTTTGAGCGCACTTTGCCGTTCGACGCGCAGCTTGATCAGATCGGCGGCGGTGGCCGTGCGCGTTGGCAATGTGATCGGCTGATTGGCGATGAGCGCATCCATCACGTCGGCACGGTCGCGCACAATGGCGGTTATCGTGGCTTGACCGTAACGCCCACTGAGTGCCGATCGCCAGAACCAACGGATCAAGCCGCTGCGATGTGCCTCAATCGGTTGATCGGCGGGCACTTTGCAAAAAAAATAGGCCAACAGCGGCAGCATCGCGCGATACGGCAGCCAATGGTACGATTTAACGCCAAGCGCGCTGTACAGAAAGCCGATTGCGCTGAAGATCGCTTGCGTTACGATCGGCCAGGCGGCTTCGACTTCATCGATCAAGAGTTCCAGTTGCGCCGCTTGCGTGATCGTGCCGCGCAGATAAATCGCCAGCGTTTCGGTCACGATCTCCGGCTCGACAGCCCCGAATGGCGTCTCTTGCAACCAGTGATTCACGTCCGAATGCAGCCGATCGCGCAAGTTGAAATCGGTTGACCAGGTGGACGCGATGATCAGATCGGCCAAACTCAGGCGCTTGCCACCCTGATTGATGCGCTTGAAAATGTCGCACACGTCGTCAAGCGTTTTGTCCTCCACGATGATCACCGAAAACGGATAGTTCTTGAAAGCTGATCGGCACTGCCGTAAACGTTTGCGCTGCTCGCCCGTCAGCGTATCCTCAATATCGTAGCGCTCCTCGTCCATCACATCGCAAAACGGGATATAGCGCACGCCATCGCCCCGCCGCAATTTGAAAACCGACTCATCCAGATCGAAACATACATCAGCATAGGCGCGCAGCTTATCGGTCATGGCTGCATCGGCGTAGGGGTCTTGCTCATGGCGTGCGATCACCTGGCGGGCGTGGCTGACCACATAAAGCGACGTGATCCGCTGCTGACCGTCCAGGATGAACAATACTTCTTCACTCAAGCGCGGCGGCGGCAAACGCAGCCCACCAATATCGCGAAAATACTTATTGTAAATCGTTGGCGCACGCCAGAAAAAAAAGCTGCCGATCGGGAACTCGCGATAAATGCTGTCCAGCAGTGCCACAACTTTGGTGCGTTCCCACACCCAGGCGCGCTGAAAATCAGGGATGCGCAGCTTGCCTTCATCGATCGACATGACCAGACGCGGCAGCTCCCACCGCACCACTTCGATTTTACTGGCTTGCATCAGCGTCCCCGTCCCTCTGGTTATCACGCCTGAGTTTACCGCGAAAAAGGTGCAGTACGACGGCATGGGCGCTATGATTAGCTATGATCAACGGGGCTGTGTTGTAATTGGAGTTTCAGGCCATGGCACAAAATTTAATTGTACAGACGACCACGATCGCTGATGCCTATCAAGCGGCACACAACAATGCATTGGCGCTCGATCGATCGGTCATGGGGCGCTTTGAACTGACCGGACGTGATCGGCTTGATTTGTTGCAGCGGATGTCTACCAACAATATGGCCGCGCTTAAACAGGGCGAAGGCGCTGCCACTATACTGACCACCGCCCTCGCACGTATCATCGATCGCTTGATCGTCTATGAACGCGGCGAAACGGCGATTGCGCTGTGCGGCGTTGGCCGGATCGCGACCGTGCGCGGCTGGCTGCAAAAGCACATTTTTTATCAGGATCAAATCAAGACGCGCGATGTCAGCAGTGAATGGGCGCACATCGGCTTATTCGGCACGCAAGCGGACGCCGTGGCGGATCGACTCGCGCCGGGCGTCAGCGAACTGCCGCTGCATCACTTTCGCGAGGTAAGTCTTACGCCGTCAGCGCCGTTAATCATCGCCCGCAGCTATCCGATCGCGGGCGGCGGTTATACGCTGTTGACGGTTGGCGCTGAACGGGACGCATTACGCGCGCGGCTGGTGGCGGAAGGGGTCACGGTAGTGCAAGATGATCTTGACATGCAAGTCTATCAGGGCCTGCGCATCGAAGCGGGTATCCCGGAAGCGGGCGCGGAACTCACTGAGGACTACATCCCGCTGGAAGCCGGTTTGTGGGATGCGGTCAGCTTCAAGAAAGGCTGCTACATTGGGCAGGAGATCATCGCACGCATGGAGAGCCGCAATAAGTTGGCGCGTACACTGGTTCATGTTCGGCTGAGCGCTGTTGCAGCTGTCGGAACGTCAATCCAAGCGGGTGAGCGCACTGTCGGGACGCTCACGAGCGTAGCAGCACTGCCGTCAGGCGAAGTCTACGCGCTTGGCTATGTTAAAACCGACGCGCTCAGCGAACCGTGGCAAGTCGTGGATGAGCAAAACAGCGTGATCAGTGTGCAACCGATCGCGGTAGCGCAGCGTTAAAATAGCAGTGCTGATTAGCCCTGTTCAAGCAAGGGTTAGCGATTAAGCGTTAGCGAAAGAAAAGTGACTATGCGACTCATCGGGCGGATTATTGCAGTCATGCTTGTGTTTCTGATCATTCCCTCAACAGCGATTGCGTTTTGGATTTTCAACCTGAATCGAGTAGCGACCGATCCGAACACGTACAAAAATGCGTTTCAGAACACGTATGCCTATGATGATTTGCTGCATGTGATCGTGGTCAACTTCACGCGCGACGGTAAGGTGCCACGCCATGCCGAAGCCGTCGTCAAAAATCTGCTGGCGCCGCAGTGGGGTCAATTATCGCCGCAGTTGATGCCCGCCGAAAGCGCACGACAACTGGTCAATACCAATGTGGACGCTATTTTCAACTGGATCGACGGCAGCGTTCCATCCTTGCACGCCGGACTCGATCTGGATGATCTCAAAGCGCGCATGAGCGGCCCACCTGCCAGCGCCGCGATCGATGCGCTTCTGATACGGCTGCGCGCTTGCGATAACAAAGAGTCCCCAACCATCGCCAATTTTGCAGCCACCGACAGCTTTGCTAACTTTCCGGTGTGCAACCCGACCGATGACAAGGTGCGCGAGACGGCCAAGGCGCAGTGGTTGACCGCCTTTAATCTGATGAGTCAACACCTGCCCGCTTATTGGGACATGATGGACGCGCTCAATAATCCGAGCACTGCGCCTAACCCTGACAATCGCCTGACGCCTGTTCAGTTGGAACAAAGCCGTTCGTCGATCTGGCTGTTGGAACGGTTGCGCGTAAACTTATTCCTGATCCCGATCGGTTTGATGTGCCTGATCGTGATCGTGACGATCCGGTCTGGCAAGGGATTTTTCCGCTGGTTAGGATGGGCACTCATTTTGAGCGGTTTCTTTTCGCTGATCCCAATCTTTTTGACAGCACTCATTAACAAATCGGTCAACGCGCCGAGCAACCTCAGTGCCGTTGAAACGATCGGGACGGGTGGGCAGGCATTGGAAGTGCTGTTTCGCGGCATGGTGTTGGCGGCGCTCAACAATCTCACGCTGTCGGTGGTGATCCAGGTGGCCGTGCTGATCGTGGTTGGGTTGATGGCCGTATTCCTGTCGGTCTTGATCGCGCCGCCCGAACCAGAATTGAGCGATATGGAAATGGCAGTCTTGATCGCGCAGCAAAACAGCGCACAAGTGAGTCAAAGTGGCGTCATGCCGGGCAGCCAGTTCACTCGCTGATGCGCTTAACGCGAACGCAAGTCAACCGCATTGTGCGGGTGATGCTGATCGTGGTAGGTATAGTGGCCTTCGGCTTTACGTTGTCGGCGGCGCATCCGGCGTACCGCTATTTTGGCAGTTATCCAGCAGCTTTTGACACACCGCAGCCGCTCATTGCCGATATGGATACATTGGCGGCAGCGATTACCGCCAGTCATCCGGCAGTGGTGGTGTTTCCGGCTGCCTGGAATCTTGGCGATCGTGTATGTATGGTGCTGCGCGTGCTGCGTGGCGATGCAGTACCCAAAGTGCCGTTCGATGAATATCAACCGCAAATCCAATGGGATACGCCGCCCGCCGATGCAATCGTGATACAGCAGGGCACCTTCACAGGCTTCCCGAATGATGGCTCAAGCATGTATATCGACAACAGAATGATCGAAGCATCGGTTAGCCAATATACTATTTTTCATGTCCATTGGTTCGGTCAGGACGATACGCCGCTCTACAAAGATCAACAGACAGGCGGCCTGACATGTTTCAAATTTCAATTCAGCGACGGTTTAGCCCATGTGCCGACGGGCGCACATATTGAAATCAGCGCGAAAAATGTGCATATGGAGCGCGTGCCCGCCTATTATTTCAGCTATGCGATTGCGCCGAACAGCACGCCTGATCCGCCACAAAGAGTCTCGCTGGAGCGTATTCCGGTTGTCAATTATCTAAGCCAACTTGTGATCGATGAACCGTTCGCGGTGAACACACTGCCACCGCCCGCGATCGACGCGCGCGCCACCGAACTCGCGCCGGGTAAGCCCTGATCGCTGGTATAATGGGAAGCCCGCAGGGTGAGGGTTAAGCCCTGCCAAATAAGGACTGCTTGCATGTTGCGTATCGGCGTAGATATGATCGATGTGGCGCGCGTTGAACGCACCCGCCAACGGCACGGCGAACGCTTTTTCACGCGCTTCTTCACCGCCGCTGAACGTGCCTACTGTGCCGATCGGACTGAGCGGTTGGCGGTGCGCATCGCAGCAAAAGAGGCCGCTGCTAAAGCGATCGGTACGGGCATTGGCGATGTACGTTGGGTTGATCTGGAAGTCGGCTGCGATGCGCGAGGTCGTCCGATTTTGCATTTGCACGGTGACGCCGCGCGGTTGGCTGCCGAGCTTGGCTTACAAACGTGGGAGATCAGCCTGAGCCATACCGAAACGCAAGCGATCGCGTTCGTGGTCGCGACGGGTTAATTTTAACAGGCTTTATTATGAACTTCGATGTTTTTACAATTTCCGCCGTGGTGGATGAACTCAACGAGAAGCTGCTCGGCGGCAAAGTACAGGATACGCTCGAAATCGGCGCGGACGCGGTCGGTTTAGAGATTTATTTCAACCATCAGCGGAACTATCTGCTGGTCAGTGCCGATCCGCAAATGGCGCGCTTGCAACTGGTCGATGATAAGCTGCGCCGTGGAGTCGAAACGCCGTCACCGCTCGGCCTGATGCTGCGCCGCTACGTGGAAACCGGACGGATTGAAGCGATCCGGCAGCCGCCCTATGAGCGCGTCGTCGAGATCATGTTCAACGGGCCGGAAGGCGCTTTCACGCTGATCAGTGAGCCGATGGAGCGCCGCGCCAATATTTTGCTGGTGCGCGATGGGATCATCATGGATTGTTTGCGGCGCGTCGGCCCTCAGGATAATCGCGTGCGGCTCAGCTTACCCGGCCACGCCTATATGCCGCCGCCCCCACAAATTACCAAACGCGATCCGGCGACTGTCACGGGCGCACAGTTGGCTGAAACGCTGGCGAGCGATCCGACACGCCCCGCTTATCGTGCGCTGACCGATACGCTGCTTGGCCTCAGCCCGATGCTCGCCAAAGAGATCATTTATCGTGCCGTCGGACGCGCTGACGCCAAATCGAACGTCGTCAACGCGGGCGATCTGTTCGAGGTGTTCAGCGAAGTGTTGACCCCCTTATTGACGCATCAATGGCAGCCGGGTATCACGGGCGGGCGTGACGGCAGTATCACAGGCTTTTCGTTCTATGAAGTGACTTTCATGGAAGGTTGGCGACCTTATGAGTCAGTCAGCGGAGCACTCTCCGCTTTTTACGGTGCGCCGATCGGCATTGAAGCCTATGACGCCGCCAAAGAGCCGACCTTTGCCATATTGGATGAAGCGCGTGACAAAGTACAGCGCAAGCTCGACGCCTTGCATCGTTCTGAACGTGACGAGTCCGAGCGCGAACGCCTGCGCATGAGCGGCGAACTGTTGCTGGCTTATCAGTATCAGATCGTGCCGAAACAAACTACTTTCAGCGCCCAATATGATTACGATCAGCCGCCGCTGGAGATTAAACTCGATCCGACACTTTCCGCGCTGGACAATGCAAAGCGCTATTTTTCCGAGTACGAACACGCTAAACGCGCTATGGCCGAAATCCCTGGCCTGATCCGCACTTCGCAGATCGAACTGGACTATCTGGATCAAATGCGCAGCGATTTGACGCTGGCCGCCAATTGGCCGGAAATGGGCGAAGTGCAGGACGCGCTCGAAAAGAATGGCTATTGGCACGGCCCCAAACCCAGTCGTGCTAAAGGGACTAAGAGCGCTCCGATCCGCGTGATGACCGAGGACGGCACGCTGATTTGGGTGGGACGCAATGCTCGCCAGAACGAAGATGTGACCTTCACCAAAGGTCGCCCCGAAGATTTGTGGATGCACGCGCGCGGAGTGCCCGGCGCACATGTGATCGTCAAGAGTGCCGGACGCGCCATAAAGCCCGCCGATTTGCAGCGCGCCGCGAGTCTGGCCGCCTATTACAGTGCCTCACGCAGCGAAGGGCATGTGCTGGTGGATGTTACGGAGCGCCGCCACGTTCACAAGCTCAAAGGTGGCAAGCCGGGGATGGTCACCTATCGCGGCGAGTCTCCGATCGACGCCACGCCGCGCCCGGAATAGCGCAATCGACTGCAAACGATCCTGCTCAGTGGCACGTCGTGAAGTTGTACTTGTCCGGGTAAAAGCCGCTGATGTGATATTCTGCGATCGCGCCGGTGGCAAGCGTGACGATCTGTATGCTGTTGCCACCACCGAGCAAATTGTCGTGAATTACAACAACATATTTACTATCGGAGGACCATATAAGCGATGGGTGGTCGGAATCTGGGTCAATTTCATCAGGATTGAGTGGAATATCACGCGCGCCGACCATCCCTACGTTCTCAATATGTAGTTTGTCGAGCGTCACGCCGCCTAATGAGCCTGGAATAGTGCTTACGCGCGCGGCCAATGTACCATCCGGCGAAGTCGTTCCCCATACTTTTACTGGACGCCGTTCGCCTGTCTCAACATTCAGCAGCCACGTTTCAGGGTCAATAGGGAGTCCAGTCCGCAGCCACGTTTCAGGGTCAATAAGGAGTCCCTCCCACGGATTTAGCAGCAGCCATTTATCCTTGACCATCCAACTAATTTGCATGTCTTGTAATTGCTCGTTAACAGGGAAATTTCTGCGTGCTTGTGCATCCAATAGTTTTCCATCGGCTGTGCGAACAACGCCTATATAGAACTGATTGCCTTGCGCCCATGTGATAAAAGCATAGTCGTGATCAGGCGTCTGCTGTATATCGTTGAATACCTTGGTTGCTAAAACATCTGTGTGCTTTGTTTTTAGCCGATAAGCAAGAAGATCGCCGCTCATACCATTGCCATCGGTTGAATTATTCATGTAAAACAACGATTGACCATCCGCCAACCAGTAAAGGATCGGAAGATCATCGTCAGGGCCGAATAATTCGGGATGCTTAGCAACCGCATCTGACAGCGCAACAGGTAGTGAGCCATCAACGCTCACCAGATCGACATGAAACCCTTGCTTGCCCGTCCCCGCTACTGTCACATGGAGGCTGTCGGGCGACCATGTGAACATCGGTGGAATTATGGTGTAGCTTGTGAAGTCATTAGCTGGCAAAGCATAAGCAATGTCGGGACTATCCAATGGCATTAAAACAATAGCGGGCATAGCGGCGTTTTGCGTGAGATAAGATAGTATGTGGCCGCGTGGTGACCACTGTACTAAATCTTGACCGTATAAAAAAGCCGGTGAATATTTACTGGGCAGTACGGGTGCGCGCGCGTAAGTGCGTAAAGCCACCAAATGAAGCGTTGGCAGCGACCACACATATAAGTGATAGGTTACGCCATCTGACTCCACCGTGCCGAGTGCCAGATATTTGCTATCCGCCGACCAGTTGTAAAACGTTATTGTCTCATCCGTTGCTATTTTCACCACATAACGCACGGTTATATCTGAATAAGCAGCACTGACAGCTATCGTAGAAAACTTTCTCATCGTATCTGGCATGTAGGCGAGCCATTGACTATCAGGTGACCATACGTACACGGATACTAGCCTGTCATATAGCATGGCACCAAGTTCTCGTCCCTTTTGATAGCTATTCGTAGTCATAGCTGAGCGCATATACAAATTGTATGCGAAATGATCCTTATAAGCCGTGAAACGATCATCTGGCGAGTTTTTCACGCTGTCGCTGAAATCCCATTGAGACTGTTGAGACTGGCTGAGCGGCGGCACTGACAGGCCAATAGTTACGCCGCTGTGCAGATCGATCATGCCGACGTTCAGGAATGGATCGGTCAAGCGCAGGCACGCCGACGCATCGTTTGCGCCATGTCCGATCAGCGCGGCCAGCGTGATCAGCAGCGCCAGCCCGCCGATGGAGCCGATCAGCAAACGTGCGCAGCCGATCCCGTTCGCTGTAGATTGCGTTTGTCGGTTGTTCAAGTTGCCCATGCGTCGATGAGCGTCATTTCCGACCAGTTGAGGCCGACTTTGGCTTCGGTTGC
>Ga0209511_1000357_pt1 | contig 47758 bp, 36 predicted proteins | sample SSSSmetaG_FD_184141 | JGI IMG/M metagenome (GOLD analysis project Ga0209511, IMG submission 184141) | Glacier valley bacterial and archeal communities from Borup Fiord, Nunavut, Canada, to study Microbial Dark Matter (Phase II) - ​SSSS... | ecosystem: Environmental > Aquatic > Freshwater > Ice >... | reverse complement strand
CTAACGGGTGGCCAGGCCGCGGCCACCTTTGGTGGCTGTGGCTTGGGTAGTGTTAGGGGCAGGAGTTTTTTCCTTAAATTCGTTTTTACTTGCTGTCAATTGGCTATTTCTGTTGTAGTTCATAACCAATCAATTATTCATACTATTATAAAAAAAATTTCGACCAGAGACTGGTTGTTGCTGAAATAAGCTTTAAACTGTCAGCGGGGTTTTCACGCCGAAGGCGTTTTCTTGCGGTCAATTTGTCTTTTTCTTGAGCGTGATTTTTTTCTTTAATTTGTTGTCAATCGGTTGCTTTTGATGAAGTATATAACCAATCAGTTATTCGTTCTATTATAAAAAAAATTCGACCAGATACTGGTTGTTGCCGATATAGGATTTAAACTATCATTTGCATTTTTTTACGCCGAAGGTCTTTGCTTGCGTCAAATTTGTCTTTTTCCGTATTCGTTTGTTTCTTTCCTTTTATTCGTTTTTACTTGTTGGCAGATGGTTTGCTTCTGTAGAAGTTCATAACCAACCCAATATCTACCCTAGTATAAAAAAAATCGACCAGATACTGGTTGTTGTCGAAATACGCTATAAACCATCAGCGGCGGTTTTCACGCCGAAGGCGTTTTCTTGCGGTCAAGTTTTCTTTTTTTGACAACGTCGGAAGTATTTTTTTTTTGAAACTAAACTTGAACGCGTTTTACTCTTGCCCCTAACACTCCTACAACCGCATTGCGGTTACATCCGTATTATAAAACCCGCACATTCCCCTCGCATTAGTTTTTAAATTCGCTTGAGTGTTGTGAGTTTTATTCATTGTTTGTTGATGTTTGGAGGTGTCAATGCTGGTCAGTTACAGCTTGTTAACCAATCAGCTAACACTTAATAAATTCAAATTACTTTACAAAATCAGAAAAAGGTTACTCAAAATAAGTGTGAAGCCAATTCTAATGTCAGAAACTTTGAAAGACGCTACTTCTGAAATATCAATAAATAGAACTAAAAGGTCAGATTTACCGAAAAGTATCGACTTTCTTAAATTATTATCTTTTTTCACAAACCTGCTTTACCCATTTTACAACATTTACATACACCAATATTGTATTTCTGAATTTATAGAAAAACCTTGATAGTATTTGTTATAATGATGATTTATAGGTGATTTAGCGGTAGCTTGAAAAGATAATTATTTAGTTTTATATGTAAAAATAACGTGTTTTTATAAGTATTATTTAGTCAGCTAATGTACATATTCTTTTTATTATTAGATGATATTTTTTAAATTTTTAATTTGTCAAGGGGGCTTTTTATTTGTTCGAAGCCTTTGGTGGTGACATGGGTGTAGATCTCAGTGGTTTTGCTGCTTTCGTGGCCTAAAAGGGTTTGGATGTAACGGAGGTCGGTGCCGTTTTCGAGTAGGTGGGTGGCGAAGCTGTGACGGAGGGTGTGAACGGTGACGCGTTTTTTAATGTTTGTTTTAGAAACGGAGGTTTTCAGGATGGCTTGGATGCTGCGATCAGAGTATTGTTCGCCTTTCTGGCCTTCAAAAAGCCAGACTTTGGGTTTATACACCTGGAAATATTGGCGCATGATTTCCAGGGCTTTGGAGGATAATAGGGTGTAACGGTCTTTTTTGCCTTTGGATTGCTCGACGAGGATTTGCATGCGGTCAGAGTCAATGTCTTTGATTCTGAGGTTGATGGCTTCGCTGATGCGGAGGCCGGCGGAGTAGATGGTCATTAGGATGGTTTTGTGCTTCAGGTTGGTGGTGGCGCAGATGATGGAGCTGATTTCGTCTTCGCTGAGTACGACTGGCAGGGTTTTTTCGGAACGGGGGCGATCTACCAGATAGACTTTGCGTTGTCCGCCCAGGACGCGTTCGTAGTAAAATTTGATGGCGTTGATGGATTGGTTTTGGTAGGAGACGGAGACTTTTCGTTCGATGACCAGGTAACGTAAAAAGGAGATGATCATGAGTTCATCGATTTTGTCGATATCGAAGCGGTAATAATAATTGATAAATTCTTCGAAAAGGCTGTCGTAGGTATGGATGGTGTGGTCGCCGTAGCGAAGTTCTTTCATTTTCAGGATGAAACATTCGGGAGTGTGGCGGTAGTTTGGGATGTCAAAAGGGGTTAGTCTGGCTTTTTTTGTTTGGCTGGTGGTTTCTTGTTCGTATTGGATGCGGAGGTTGTGAATGTTGGCGATAGCCTTTATGTTTTCGAGTATTTTGTCGGAAAAGGGGATGCTCCACCATTTGTTTTTGACGTCCCAGTTGCTGTAGGATATTTTTTTAATTATTTGAGTTAGAGTAGGGTTGTAGCCAAAAATCGCGCGGATTCTGCCTGCTTTGGTTTTGATCAGGAGGAGAGTATCTTCCTCGATGAGACGTTTTTCGGTGCTGCTTGTCTGGTTTTCATAATGTGTTAATTGTGTGACGGATTCTAGACGTTCGCCAAAGTATTCTTTTAGAAGTTCCAGGGTGTTTTGGTAGTGGGGAACTATCCAGACAAAGTTGTTGGCATCCCAGCGTGCAAAGCGGAATGAGCAAATAAAATGAACATCCATGTCGTTTTTAGGAAGCTTGATGAATATGCGAAGCCCGGCTACTTCGATGGCTACGGTTTTGTTGATGGTAGGGCTAACATTAACTGTTGGAAAGAGGTTCTCCAAAGGGACAACCTGAGCTAACGGGGTAACTTGAGCTAACGGGACATCCTGCGATTTGTGGGTAATTTGAAATGTTGGGGTACCATGAACCGAGGGCGGCCCATTATACGTTGGAGTGACCCTAAAAGGTGAATCAAATTTACTTTGAAGAATGGGCTTTTCCTTAATTTCAATATCGGGAATAAGCTTTTCAAGTAATTTAAAAGATTTATTGTTGTACGGTATATGCCAGCAAGTCATGGTTTTACTCCATCTTGCATCCGGAATTTGCTTGATTAGTTTGTTAATTTGAACGTTGAAGGGCATTTCAATTTTAATTCTATCTGCTCCGCGGTGAACGATTTTTGAGGCTTTAATGGTCATGGGCTAAGTACGTATAAATTAAATGAGTGATACGAAAATAGCAAATATATGTATTAATAATAAAATAACAATAAAGAAATAAATAAATTGCAATTTGTTTTGCGCCTAACGTTTCAATAGGATGTATATGCGCAATAAAATCGAATAAAAAAATCCGGAATCATTTGAAAATCAAATAAATCCGGATTCTAATAAAATATATATTCATCTCAGAAAATAAGATGCTTTTTCAATTGAGATCACTTTTCAAAAGTTATTCTTTTTCTAAATGAAATGATTTCTTCAAAACCATTCAAAACCCATTCGAAATCAACTAAAAAGCCTTAAAACTAATATCCAGACTCTTTACCGAATGCGTCAAAGCCCCAACCGAAATATAATCCACCCCACATTCAGCATACTGTCTCAGCGTACTAAACGTAATACCCCCCGACGATTCGGTTTCGTACTTTCCGTTAACACGTTTAACAGCTTCCAAAGTCGTAGGAATATCAAAATTGTCCAACATAATGCGGTTTACACCCCCAATTTTCATCACTCTTTCCAGTTCATCCAGACTTCGTACTTCGATTTCAATTTTCAGATCCTTGCCTTTTTCCTTCAAATAAGCATGAGCACGGTTAATGGCGTTTTCGATGCCACCGGCAAAATCGACATGGTTGTCTTTGAGTAAAATCATGTCGTACAAACCAATACGGTGATTGACACCTCCGCCCAAAGCCACTGCTTCTTTTTCAAGAAGACGCATCCCTGGAGTGGTTTTTCGGGTGTCCAGGACGCGGGTTTTGGTGCCTTCCAGTTCTTTTACATACTGGCGGGTGGTAGTGGCTACTCCGCTCATACGTTGCATGATGTTGAGCATCAGGCGTTCGGTTTGCAGCAAAGAATGTACTTTGCCTTCCACTTCAAAAACGACATCGCCTGGATTTACTTCACTGCCGTCCTTAATAAAAACGGTCACTTTCAGTTCGGGGTCAAAATAGTTGAACACTTCAAGTGCAACGTCTACACCGGCTACAACGCCTTTTTCCTTGATGATCAGTTTGGATTTACCAACTGCATCGGCAGGAATACTGGAGAGGGTGGTATGGTCGCCATCGCCGATGTCTTCGGCAAAAGCTCTTTGGAGGAAGGGAATCAGATCTTCACGCATAGTCACTTTTTTTAGAATACGGTTTATCTTGTTGATATAGACTGACCGTATATTTGAGCTGCAAATTTACGAAATTTTTTCGATGGAAGATTTTAGATATGCCGCTTTTTTAATGACCAGTAAATATAGTTTTAAAATTCAGGAACCATTTTCAATCGGTATCCAACGCCGGGTTCAGTAATCAGTATTTGGGGAATGGAAGGGTTTTCTTCAATCTTTTTGCGAAGCTGCGCTACATGTACGCGAAGGACCTGGTAGTTGTCGGGATAGTGGATGCCCCAGATTTCCTTGATAATGAAATTATGAGTCAGCACGCGACCTGCGTATTTGACCATCAAGGCTAAAATGAAATATTCAGTTGCTGTTAGTTTCACTTCTTCATCCCGCATTTTTACGATGCGGTTGTTTTTATCGACACTCAATATGCCCGATTTGAAGATTGGGGTTTCATCCATTTTGGAGGAACGACGAATGGCTACCCGGATGCGGGCCAGTAATTCGCCGGTGTTGAAGGGTTTGGTGATGTAGTCATCGGCTCCTCCATCCAAGGCAGAAATTTTGGTTTGTTCATCGTCCTGAACGGTGAGTACGATGACAGGTACGGTGGACCATTCTCGCAGTTGACTAAGTACTATCAAACCACCGTTATCGGGTAGGCCCAGATCCAAAAGAACGACATCGGGGTGGTTCATGGTGATGGAAATCAGTCCGTCTTTTCCAGTTTCGGCTTCAAAGACTTTGTAGTCGTTGGCGTCGAGAGCCATTTTTAGCAAACGTCTGATTTGGGGCTCATCGTCAATAATCAGGACTTTGTATTTCGTATTTTCCATATTACTTTTCCGGGTTCAGTGAAAGGATAAAACACAAACCACCTTCTGGTTTGTTTTGGGCGATGATTTGACCACCGTGGGATTCAACGATGGCCTTGGTGATGGTCAGGCCAAGGCCTGTTCCGCCGCTTTTTGAGCCTGGTACCCGGTAGAATTTCTCGAACAATTTGTTGATCGAGTCTTGGGGAATGCCGGGTCCGTTGTCGGAGATTTCGATGATGAGTTTTTTATCGGTGCTGATAAAGGAACGAATTTCGATTTCAGTTTCAGGCGGGGTATAGATGATGGCATTGTGCAATATGTTGATTATGGCCTGTTTAAGCCAGTTTATATCTATTTTTAGAAGCGGTAAGTGTTCTTCGATGGAAAGATTGAATTTTTGCTTATACGGTTCTTTTTCCAGTTCGTTGAGGACTGTACCCATTAAATCGCTGACTTCATAAAGCTGTAAATTTAGGGATAAATAGCCGGACTCGATTCGGGATATATCCAGAATGTTTTCGACCAGAATATTTAACCGCATAGCTGCGATATTCAAATCTTCGCAGAGTTCTTTTCGGAAAATAGGGTTGGAGGCGGTTTTTTCATCGTTCATGTTTGAAACGGCGGCAGTTATCACGGAAATGGGGGTTCTTAATTCATGCGAAATGCTGTTGAGTACTGTCTGAAACAATTTCTGTGATTCGGCATAAATCTGTTTGCTCTTGTTTTCGTCGATGTTGATTTCTCGTTGAAGGGAAGAGGTAATCTGGGAAATGAAGGAGCGTAGTAATAGTGTTTTTTCCTGATTGGGACGGCCTTCTTTAAAATGGAGGCCAATGACGCCAAGAATTCCTTTTCGGGAAATGAGAGGGAAATATTGCAAGGAACTGTCTGGTAGCGTACTGGTGAATTTTCCGGCTTGCTTTTTGTTTTCAAAGACCCAGTTGGCGATGGAAAATTCCTTTTCACTGTAGTAGTTGTTGTTTCCGAAAATTCCTGGAACCAGTTTTTGGGGTTCGTCTTTGGATTGGAGGAATATGATGGCGTCTGCTTCAAAGTGTTTGTTAAGTTCATGACGGGTCATACGCACCACTTCTTTGATGGAATCGGTATTGTTGAGTGCTTCCAGGATGGAAAAAAGAATGGATAGATTGTCCTGACTCTTTTGAAGGATGTGCTGACTTTTTCGGATTTTATTGATGAGGGTGCCGGCTGTCATAGCTATAAAGAAATTGGCTAAAAGGGCTATGGCGTCGTGGATGTTGTTGATGTGCAGGGTGAAAATGGGCGGTATGAAGAAAAAGTCCCAAATCAGGGAGCCTGTCAATGCGGCAAGAATAATGGGGTAGCGGCCAACGGTGAGAGACAAACCTGCAGTTCCGAGTAGAAAAAAAAGTCCGACGGTCTGGTAACCGATAATATGTTTGAAGGGAAAACTGACTAAGGCAATGACAAGAATGGTTAGAATCGCAAAAAGGTATTCTTTCCAGGAAAATTTTTGATTGGCTACTTTCCAGGTAGAATGAAAAGAGTGGGTGCTTTTATCTGCTTTAACGACATATATATCAATGTTTTCGCTGTTTTTTAACAGGCGGTCTACGATGCTTCCTCCATTGATAAAATTTTGGAGTGGGTGTTCGTTGGTTTTACCGATGATTATTTGAGTAACGTTGTATTGTATGGCTACTTTTAAAAGGCCTGATACCACGTCGTTGTCTGAAATATGGATGATTTTTGCGCCGAGTTCTCTGGCTATATCCTGATTTTTTAGGAGTTCCAGCCTGCTTTTCTCTGAAAGGGTACTGCCCAGATCGATGCTGACTGCTATCCATTGTGCGCCCAAATTGAAGGCCATGCGGCGTGTCCATCGGATTAGTTTTTTGGAGGATGGACTTGGACCGACCGCTACCATTAGTTTCTCAGTTGTTTTCCAAGTAGAGAAAATGTTTTTGGCGTGCATGTAGTCGAGCAAGTCTACTTCCACGCGTTCGGCAGTAAAACGGAGGGCAATTTCCCGGAGGGCATGCAGATTGCCTTTTCGGAAGAAGTTGTTGGCTGCAAACTGCGCTTTATCGGCTACATAGACTTTGCCTTCAGCCAATCGTTTGATCAGTTCGTCCGGGGTAATGTCTATGAGTTCAATGTTTGCGCGCTGCAAAAAGGAATCGGGTACGGTTTCATGGATTTTGACGCCTGTGATATCGGTGATAGTTTCTGAACGGCTTTCCAGATGCTGTACATTGAGGGTGGTATAAACATTGATTCCTTTGTCAAGGAGTTCCTCTACATCCTGAAAACGTTTGATGTGTCGACTTTCGGGAATGTTGCTGTGAGCCAGTTCGTCCACCAGCACGATCTTTGGTTTGCGCTCCAGAATGGCATCCAAATCCATTTCCTGGAGAATGACGCCCCGGTAGTTGCGCTTGATTCTTGGAATCAGTTCAAGTCCTTCCACCAGTTGGTCCGTTTCAGTTCTGCCATGAGTTTCGACGTAGCCGGCTACAATATCCAAACCTTCGGCTTTTGCCTGTTGAGCGGCTTTTAGCATGGCGTAGGTTTTACCGGATCCGGCGCACATGCCAAAGAAAACGCGCAAATGGCCTTTGCTGATTTTTTCTTCTTCTTTCTGAATGGATTTCAGGATGTCATCCGGATTGGGGCGGTATTCTTCGTTCATAAAGGTGATAGTTTATCTAATGCCATGTTTAAAACCAACACATTCACTTTTGGTTCACCAAACAGCCCCCATTGTCTCGATTCTTTGACCTGATCAATTAAATGGATGAGCTGTTCGGTTTGATTTGCATGTAAACTCCTGTTTTTTGCAATGCGCTGAACCTGTAATATAGCTGCCTGGACTGAGATGTGTGGGTCTAAGCCACTTCCGGATGCAAAAAGCATTTCAGAAGGGATTTCCGTGGTGTCTGCCAGCATGTTTTCCCGAATGAAACGGTTTTTCCGTTCCATATAATGGGATTTTAGGATCGAACTTGTCACGCTTAAGTTTGATGCTCCTGATGGTAATGTCTGATAATTGACGGCTGAAGGTCTGGGCCAAAAATAGTTCTTTTGGTCAAAAGTCTGACCGATCAATTCCGATCCAACGGTTGTCTGACCTATTTTCAGAAGGCTGCCATTGGCTTTTTCTGGAAAAAGGGATTGTGCAATCCCTGTCACGAAGAGTGGATAAAGCAAGCCTGTAAGCACGGTCATGACTAAGAAGATTTTGATGGCTATTGTAGTTGCTTGAGTTTTCATTTCAAAGTTAGATTAAATGTAGGAAATTGACAATCAAATCAATCAATTTTATTCCGATAAAAGGGACTAAAACTCCACCAAAACCATAGATCAGCAGATTTCTGGATAAAATGGATGAGGCGCCAAGGGGACGGTATTTAATGCCTTTCAAAGCCAGTGGTATCAAGGCGACTATAATCAGGGCATTAAAAATAATGGAGCTGAGAATGGCGCTTTCCGGGCTTTGCAAATGCATGATGTTCAGTTTAAGCATGGGGCCTGTGTGTCCCTGAGTGGCGTATAAACCGGCGAAAATGGCAGGTATGACGGCAAAATATTTGGCAATGTCGTTTGCGATGCTGAAGGTGGTTAATGCACCTCTGGTCATTAGAAGCTGCTTTCCAGTTTCCACCACTTCGATCAGCTTGGTCGGGTTGCTGTCCAGATCGACCATGTTTCCGGCTTCTCTGGCGGCTTGTGTACCCGTATTCATGGCAACGCCGACATCGGCCTGAGCCAGTGCAGGGGCATCGTTGGTTCCGTCACCGATCATCGCCACCAGTTTGCCTTCAGCCTGTTCCTGTCTGATTCGGTTCAACTTGTCTTCCGGTTTGGCTTCAGCGATAAAATCATCGACTCCTGCTTCTACGGCGATGGCTGCAGCTGTCAAAGCATTGTCTCCCGTGATCATCACGGTTTTGATACCCATTTTACGCATTTGTTCAAAACGTTCACGAATGCCGCCTTTTACGATGTCTTTCAATACAATAACACCGATTATTTTCTCGTTTTCTGCCACAACCAAAGGGGTTGAGCCTTCGTTGGAAACATTTAGCACGGCTTTTTCCAGTTCTTCGGGCATAGCGTTACCTTTGGAAAGTGCGTAGTTTTTGACTGCTCCTGCTGCTCCTTTACGAATCGAGTTGACCAGGACATTGTCTTTGTAAATGTCCGATCCGCTCATTTTGGTTTGTGCGGTAAACGGGAAGTTCTCAATTTTGAAAGCGGAAAGATCTCTGCCCCGGATGTTGAATTTTTCTTTTGCCAGGATAACAATGGAGCGACCTTCGGGGGTATCGTCCGAGAGGGATGCCAGTTGGGAAACTTCGGCCAGATATTGTTGGGTAATGCCGGTTGCAGGGATGAAATCGCTGGCCATGCGGTTGCCCAGGGTGATGGTGCCGGTTTTATCTAGCAAAAGGACATCAATGTCTCCGGCAGCTTCCACTGCTTTTCCGCTTTTAGCGATGACGTTTTTGCTGACCAGGCGATCCATGCCACTGATACCTATGGCACTTAGAAGGCCACCGATGGTGGTTGGAATCAGGCAAACCAATAGGGCTATCAGAATGGGCAACGATATATTGATGGGTGTACCTGACGTTTTTTCGGCAAAAAGGGAAAATGGATACAAGGTCGTGACTGCCAGAATAAATATGATGGTCAATCCGGATAGTAAAATGGTCAGGGCAATTTCGTTGGGGGTCTTTTTACGTTTGGCACCTTCCACCAGGGCAATCATCCGATCCAAAAAAGATTTGCCGGGTTCGGAGGTTATTTTTACAACGATTCGGTCACTCAGCACTTTGGTACCTCCTGTAACCGCACTTCGGTCACCGCCGCTTTCCCGGATAACAGGAGCGGACTCTCCGGTAATGGCTGATTCATCAACGGTGGCTATGCCTTCAATGACTTCTCCGTCCAAAGGGATCATATCGCCTGCTTCGCAAATAACGCAGTCGCCTGTATGCAATTCGCCTGACATGATTTCTACTTCCTGGCCGTCTTGCATTTTTCTGGCAAACGTTTTTGTTTTCAGTTTTTTCAGGGATTCTGCCTGAGCTTTTCCTCTGCCTTCTGCCAGGGATTCTGCAAAATTGGCAAACAGTAGGGTAAACCAAAGCCAGATGGAGATTTGAAGTGTGAATCCGGAGAATATTCCCTGTATCAAATCCTTTAAAAAAATGGCGGATACAAAGACTGCACCGATAAATACAATAAACATGACCGGATTTTTAATCTGCACCATAGGGTTCAGTTTCCTGAACGTGTCTTTTAGTGCACCCGTCATCATTTGTTTCTCAAATATGTTTTGTTTCGTTTTCATCTGGAATGTTTTTAAAATGTCTTGCCTGTTACCATCATTAAATGCTCGATCAGTGGTCCAAGGCTTAATGCCGGGAAAAAGGTCAGTGCACCCACTATGAGGATAACGGCTATCAGTAAGAAGATAAACAAAGGGGTGTCCGACCTCAATGTTCCGGCAGAAACGGGCACTTTCTTTTTGGTAGCCATATTGCCTGAAATGGCGAGTACCGGTAAAATGACGCCGAAACGTCCGATCAGCATGCCCAGCCCCAGCATCAGGTTGTAGTAGGTCGTGTTTGCGTTGAGTCCGGCAAAGGCGCTTCCGTTGTTTCCACCTGCGGATGAAAAAGCGTACAAAATTTCGCTGAAACCGTGTGGACCCGGTTGGCTGATACTGGCTAAAGCAGACGGATTCAAAACAGTGATGGCCGTAAAGACTAATACGACGAAATTTGGAGCCAATATGGCTATTATGGCCATTTTAACATCGAACGCATCGATTTTTTTACCTAAAAACTCGGGCGTTCTACCCACCATCAGGCCTGCAATGAAAACGGTCAATATCACATAAATAAGCAGACCGTATAGCCCTGAACCAACTCCACCGAAAATAATTTCTCCCAGCATGATGTTCAACATAGCGACTAGTCCGGCTAGTGGTGTCAGACTACTGAGCATCGCATTGACCGAACCATTCGAGGCACAGGTCGTTACGTTTGCCCAAAGAACGCTGTTGGTTATGCCGAAGCGCATTTCCTTACCTTCCATCAGACCGGCACTTCCGAAAATAGGATTGGGGGAATATTCGCTGTAAAGCATGATGCCAAGGCCGGCAATCAACAGGATAAACATGGCTGAGAAAAGTACCCATCCTTGTTTTTTATTGTGAATCATTTTACCGAAGGTGTAGGTCAGGGAGGCCGGAATCAAAAGTATGGCCAGCATTTCCAGAAAATTGGATACAGGGGTTGGGTTTTCAAACGGGTGAGCGCTGTTCATTCCGAAAAAGCCTCCACCGTTTGTCCCCAATTGCTTGATGGCTTCCTGAGAGGCCACCGAACCTGTAGGCAGTGTTTGCTTCAGTCCGTTTAATGACGTTATATCAATGCCTGAGCTTAAGGTCTGAACCACTCCTTGAGAAACCAAAAAAACGGCAAAAAGAAGACTTAACGGTAAAAGGATGTAGACGACTGAACGCGTCAGATCTGCCCAGAAATTACCGATATTTGTCGTTGTTTTAGTATTGATTCCACGAATCAAGACCAGTAAGACAGCAATACCGGTGCCTGCACTCAGAAAATTCTGAACAGTCAGCCCTATCATTTGGACGGTAGGACTCAGCGTAGTTTCACCCGAATAGCTTTGCCAATTGGTGTTGGTGACGAAACTGACTGCTGTATTGAAAGCCAATGCCCAGTCAACGTTGTTGATCCCCTGAGGATTTTCAGGCAGGTATGCCTGAAAAATTTGCAGGAGAAACAGGAAAAGCATTCCGATCAGATTGAAAAGCATCAGACTAAAAGCGTACTCTTTCCAATTCATTTGCGTTTGCGGATTTATTCTGCATAGGCGGTAGATTCCATTTTCAAGTCCCAGGTAAAGTTTTTTCCCAGTAAATTTTTCCCCTGAAAAAACGTTTGCCATGTAACTGCCCAGAATGGGGGTTAGCAAAATCAACGCGAGTAAATAAATGGCCACTTGGGCGACATCAAAGGTGTTCATATCTTTTTTTCCTTAAAATTTTTCCGGATAAATCAGAGAATAAACCAAATAGACGAGAAGCAACAGGATTAATAACAATGCTAAATATTCCATAGTTCAATACATTTAGTACGATGCAAAAATAAGGGGTCTGATATAACGATGCTCTAAAATAAGAGGCAGGAGGTATAAAGATTTTCTAAAGATTCAGGTTTCAAAGTGGTTTTTGAGGTTTTCAGGGATAAAACCCCTAAATTTGCCAACCTAATCTCACCCCCTATGAAAGTCATTTTACTGGTTGCCGGAAAAACAAACGATGCCTGGGCGAAAACGGCCATTGCTGAGTATGAAAAGCGTCTGAAACATTATCTGCCGTTTCAGATTGAGGTATTGCCGGATTTAAAATCGACTAAAAACCTCACAGAGGATCAGGTGAAGGCCAAAGAGGCTGAATTGATTCTGGCCTGGAATAAATCGGGGGATGTGATGGTTTTGCTCGATGAAAACGGGGAGCAATATTCGTCTGAGGGTTTTGCCGGTTTGATGCAAAAAAAAATGAACGCCGGGGTGCGCAATTTGATTTTTGTGGTGGGCGGGCCTTATGGTTTTGATGCTTCGGTGTATGCGGCTGTGAGGGAAAAGATTTCGCTTTCGCGGATGACTTTTTCGCATCAGATGGTGAGGCTGTTTTTTGTGGAGCAGATTTACAGGGCTATGACTATTTTAAACAATGAGCCGTATCATCATTCCTGAATAGCTGGACTTTCTAAAAATCGGCAATTTCAACTGCGACGGTCTCAACTTTTACGATTTCACCAACATTCATTCCTCATTCTCACTATTTTCGGCAGTGTCGTTCTTTCTTTTTTTCCAAAGTTGCCACGAATTGAGGGTGTTTTGCCACAGCACATAGGAAGCCGGTCCGATGGAGGATACTGGGTTTAGGAAGGATTGTGCCATCCAGATGGCTAAAATGGTGTTTTTCTGCATCAGACCTTGTCCACCAGCTATGGTTTTGTTGTATTTTTTACCGATTTTGCGGCCTATCAGAAATTGAAGGCAACAGATTAGGAGACCGGCAAAGGCAATCAATAGTTCTGCTCCAACGTCCGGGTTTTCTTGTTTGAAAATGAAGCTGACTGTTTTGCCAGTTACGATCATTAATGCCAAGGCCCAGATATAGAATGTCAGGCCGTGGAATGACATTAATTTCCGGTGAATTTTTGGAGTGAATTTTTGCATACCCCAGGCTAAGAGTAAAGGTAATACCAGAAGTGGTCCAATTTTTAAGCAAATCTGAAGGAAGGAATCCATAAAAACCAGGTCGCTTTGAGAGCCGATCAGCGAAAAAAGGATGGGTGCCACGATGGCGACCATCAGGTTGCTGATCAGAGTATAGGTGGTGAGGCTTGCTACGCTTCCGCCAAGCATTCCGGTAACGACAGCGGCTGAGGTGGCGGTTGGAGCCAACACGCAAATCAGGGCGCTTTCGGCCAGTACGGTGTTGTATTTGAATAAAGCGAAATAAAGGGCTATGCTTCCGACTATCTGTATGCTGACCAGCCATAAATGCAATGGACTCAGGCGTACTTTCCGTGGTGTTAGTTTACTGAACGTCAGTAGCAACATGCAAAAAATAAGGTAGGGGGTGGAAGGGGAGAGCAGGTCAAAAAACTTGTAGAAAAGGACTCCGGTTATCATTGCAAGTGGCAATGTCCAGTCTTTGATAAATTTCAGAATTGCTTTCATCCGGTAAACTTTTGCGCAAAGATAGGTGTTTTAGAACATAAATATTTTGGATAAGCTTGGCATATTTAATATTACTTAAGTAGTTTTGCATTTTATTTTTCATAATACTGTTAAACATACGTTCAAAAATGAAGCGAGCCATCCTATTCTTCTTTAAATACTACTTTTTCTGGGTCTGTTATTTTCTTTTGTATAAAATCATTTTTCTTTTATTCAATTTTGTACATACGGTCACTTTGTCGTGGAGTGATATTTTTGGGGCTATATGGCATGGTTTAAGGATGGATTTATCGGTAGCCGGTTATTTTACAATGCTTCCTGGCTTGTTATTGTCACTGACGCCTTTTGTAAAACCAGAGATTATCCGAAAAATTATACGTGTTTATACCATTCTAGTATTGATTGTTGTTTCCATGATGGGGCTTGCCGATATGATTCTTTATCCGGCATGGGGTTCGCGTTTGAATGCTCAGATTCTTCCGTATCTGACCAATCTGCCTGAAATGTTTTCCAGTGTAAACTGGTGGCAAATACTGCTTTTTTATGGTATTCTGACCGGCATTGTTGGTGCTTCCATTTACTGTTACCACAAACTGTTGCATAAAAACTTTTTTAAAAAAGCTGTCATTAAATGGATAGCCACTCCTGTACTGCTTATTCTTACGGCTGCACTGATCCTTCCTATCCGAAGTGGAATCAGCACTTCTCCATTAAATTTTAGCAGTGTTTATTTTAGTCAGAGCTTGTACGCCAATCATTGTGCCTACAATTTCTTTTGGTCTTTTTGCGATGCTACTATGCACAATGAACTCAAGTCAAATCCGGTGAAATACATGGATGAGGCTGATTGTATGTTGCAATTGAAAGGGGTGGATCAACTCAATCAGGAGCAGCCACCATGTTTCATAAAAAACAAAACCGGGAAGCCGACGAATGTTATTTTTGTCATTTTAGAGTCTTTTTCCAATAAGGTGATCGAACCGCTGGGTGGATTGCCCAATGTTACGCCTCGATTTAACCAGCTTTGTAAAGAAGGAATACTTTGTTCTTCTTTTTATTCAACGGGAAATCGTTCTGATAAGGGACTTTCATCGTTGATTGGCGTTTATCCTGCATTGATCAAAGCTTCTTCCATCTTATTTTATCCCAACAAGATGAAAAGTTTGTATTGCCTGCCCACGTATTTCAAAGAACATAATTATGATTTGTCCTATCATTACGGTGGAGATATGAACTTTTTTAATAAAAAAATGTTGCTGATGCAATCGGGCGTTCAGAAGATTGTTTCTATGGATGATTTCCCGATGCATCTTTCCCATATGCAAAATTGGGGGGTACCTGACCAGTATTTGTATGATCGTATGTTTGACGATTTAAAGAAAATGCATGAGCCTTTTTTAAGCATGGTTTATAATATAAGTAGTCATGAGCCTTTTGATGTTCCATCTTTCACCAGGATAAAAGGGAGCAGCGAAAAAGATAAATATTGCAATTCAGTAGCATATGCGGACAGCTGTCTTGGCCATTTTATTGATAAGTTAAAGAAAAGTCCTTTATGGAAGAATACGTTGGTGGTGATTACTTCCGACCATACTTCCCTGCAACCTGGCCCTACTTCTTTGGAGGAACCTGCCACGTATAAAATTCCATTGCTTTGGATAGGCGGAGTGATTGATACTGCTTTTGTGGCAAACAATATTTCCATGCAGACAGACTTGAGTTCGACTTTGGTTCAGCAAATGGGCTGGAAGCCAAAACCCTCGTATTTTTCCAAAAATATTTTTGGATCAAAACAATATGCTTTTTATTACCGAAATGAGGGCTGGGGTTTCCTTTCTCCTGAATTGGGCTTCTTTTTGAATATTGAGTCGGGTAAAACACATACTTTTTATGGTGAAAAGAGTGCAGACAAAGTTCCATTGACAAAATTTGCCAAAGCTTTTACGCAACATTTACACGATGACTTTCTGAAAAGGTAGGGAGTTTTCTTAGGATTTATTGTTTTGGCACATTTTATGTGTTACTTTGTAATAGAAAATATTTACAATGAAAACAAAGAAATTCGATGTGGTTGGCATGACGTGCGCCTCTTGTGTGGCACATGTTGAAAAGAGTGTACAGAAACTGGATGGTATTGCTTCGGTTCATGTGCAGTTGATGACCAATAGTATGATTGTGACATACGACGATAGTAAACTGGAGGCTAAAGTTATTGAAGATTCGGTTCATAAAGCAGGTTATGAGGCACATTTGAAAGATGCTGAATCTAAACGAACAGACGTGGTGGATTATGTCAAGGAGGAATTTCTGGATTTGAAAAAACGCTTTTGGTTTTCACTGGCCTTCCTGATTCCACTTTTATACCTTTCAATGGGTCAAATGATGGGTCTTCCCATCCCTTCCTTTTTGTCGGGTCATGCCAATTTGTCTGCTTTTGCCCTTACTCAGTTTCTTTGGACCATCCCGGTTATTTATTTGAACCGAAGTTTTTTTCAGGGTGGTTTTAAAACGCTTTTTCTGGGTTCACCTACAATGGATTCGCTCGTTGCAATAGGTTCGTCGGCTGCGGTTTTCTACGGTGTTTTTGCTTTGTATAAAATCGGATTTGGTTATGGGCACGGGGATATGGTTATGGTGATGAATTTTGGCCATGATTTGTATTTTGAATCTGCCGCTACTATTTTAACGTTGATTACACTGGGCCGTTTTCTGGAGGCTAAATCCAAAGGAAAGACTTCTGAGGCCATAACGAAACTTTTGAATCTGGCACCTAAAGTAGTCCCGGTGATTCGTGCCGGTATTGAAATGGAGATTCCCGTTGAAGAAGTACAGGTGGGTGATGTTGTCGTTTTGAAACCCGGCCAGTCGGTAGCTGTAGATGGAATCGTGCTATCGGGGCAGTCTTCCATTGACGAATCGGCTTTAACCGGCGAAAGTATGCCTGTTTATAAGCAGGCAGGTGATAAAATTTTGTCCGCCAGTGTCAATCAGACCAGATATCTGACGTTTAAAGCCACCAAAGTAGGTGCCGATACGACGCTGGCTCAAATCATCAACTTGGTGGAAGAGGCCGCTGCATCCAAAGCCCCGATTTCAAAAATGGCCGATCGGATCAGTGGAATTTTTGTGCCTGTGGTTATTGGTATTGCTCTGCTTGCTACTGTCACCTGGCTTTTGCTGGGTTATCCGTTTGATTTTGCATTGTCAATAGGAATTGCGGTGTTGGTTATTTCCTGCCCCTGCGCGCTTGGGTTGGCTACTCCTGTGGCTATAATGGTGGGAACTGGTAAGGGTGCTGAGCATGGCATTCTGTTCAAGTCGGCTGAGGCTTTGGAAACAGCACATAAAGTAAATGCCGTTGTTTTGGATAAAACGGGAACTATTACGGAAGGGAAACCCAAAGTGACAGATTTGCTCGTTGCAAAGGATTTGGATGAAAATACGTTGCTTCGAATTGCTGCTTCTCTGGAAAAATTATCGGAACATCCTCTGGCAAATGCAGTTTTGGAGGCAGCATCTCTTAAAAAAATAGAATTGTTGCCTGTACAGGATTTTTCGACCTTCACCGGGCTTGGCTTGGAAGGGGTTATCGATGGCAATACCTATTTTATGGGCAATATGAAAATGATGACCGATCATCAAATTTCTCTGGACAATTTTGAATCACTTTCTGAAAAGCTTTCCGGGGAAGGAAAGACTCCGCTATTTGTGGGCGACGAAAATCGTGTTTTGGGAATTGTTGCTGTGGCAGATACTGTGAAACCTGACAGCAGGCAGGCTATTGAAAATCTACAGTCTATGGGTCTGGAAGTGTATATGCTCACGGGTGATGCAGCTAAAACGGCTGCTGCTATTCAAAAAGCAGTTGGTATTCAGCATGTTTTTGCCGAAGTTTTGCCTCAGGATAAGGCGCAGAAAATAGCCGAATTGCAGGCTCAGGGAAAAATCGTAGCTATGGTGGGGGATGGTATCAACGATGCGCCTGCACTGGCATTGGCCGATGTGGGAATAGCGATAGGTGCAGGTTCGGACATTGCCATTGAATCGGCCGATGTGGTGCTGATGCGAAGCAGACTTTCAGATGTCGCGACCGCTATACTTCTGAGTAAATCGGTGATCCGAAACATCAAACAAAACCTCTTTTGGGCATTTTTTTACAACATACTTGGTATACCTTTAGCTGCAGGAATTTTTTATGTTTTACTCGGCTGGAAATTGAATCCGATGTTTGCGGCTGCTGCGATGAGCTTTAGCTCGGTGAGTGTTGTTTTGAATGCGTTGAGGTTGAAAAGATTTAAACCGTTTGTTCTAAAAATTAAAAGTATGAAAAAGAAATTTTTAAAAGTAGAAGGAATGAGCTGTGGACATTGCTCGGCTCGGGTGGAAAAAGCATTGAATGCGATTGATGGGGTAGAAGCTAAAGTAAATTTGGAGGGGAAATCCGCTGAAGTGACTCTTTCAAAAGAAGTTAGCGATGAAACCTTAACATGGGCAGTGGAAGAGGCCGGTTATAAGGTTACAGAAATAGAATAGGGCACACTTTTCTGAATTCTCCCATAAAATAAGCCCGAATTTTATTTTTAGAATTTCATTTCCCGTTGAAAAGATTTTCTCGTATCTGTGTGGATGATAAATCCATCATGGGGCCGGTGAGCATTTTAACCCGTTTCCAATGTTCAGGTATTTTATTGCTTGCCCCCGGCCTTGGATAAACCAGTATGTCGAAATTTTCCAGTAAGTATTCGTATTCTTTCCATTGGGTAAAAACATCGAGATTATCACCGCCAACCAAAAGGACAAATTCGCGTTCCGGGTATTTTTCCGCGGCATAACGAAGCGATTGAACAGTGTAGGAGGGAGTCGGTAAGCTAAATTCCAGATTGGAAGCACTGCAATGTGGATGGCTTTTCAATGCTGTAGCCACTTCATCCAGGCGTTGAAACGCATCCGCAGGGTCTGCTGTTTTTTTTAACGGATTTTGCGGGCTAACAACAAACCAACATTCATCCACCAAGTCGTTGTCAATCAAATAATCCCCCAGAGCAATATGACCCTGGTGAATGGGGTTGAAAGAACCTCCGAAAAAGCCGGTGCGGATTTTTTTAGTCGTCATGCTGGCGCGTTTTTGGTGGGAGTTTCGAGTTTATCCCAGAAATGCCTGTACCTTTTTCAAACAATCCTTTTTAGCATCCTCCAGCTTGTCATTGATAACTACCACGTCAAACTGCGGTGCAAAAGTCAGCTCGTAAGCCGCTTTGTCCACCCGTTCCTGAATGATTTCAGCGCTGTCCGTATTTCGCGTTACCAATCTGTTACGAAGTTCTTCAATACTTGGCGGCTGCACAAAAACCGATAAAGCCTGTGCCCCGAAATATTTTTTAATGGTAATACCACCTTTTACATCCACATCAAAAAGAACGTTTTTCCCTTCAGCCAGCGTCCTATCCATTTCACTCTTGAGCGTCCCGTAAAACTTATCCGTATAAACTTCTTCCCACTCCAAAAAAGCCTCATCCTTAATCTTTAACCGAAAATCCTCCGGTGTCAGAAAGAAATAATCCTTCCCGTCCACTTCCGTACTTCTAGCCTGCCTACTCGTAGCCGAAATCGAAAAATACATATTCAACCCCTGCTCCAGCAACCACTTCACCAACGTCGTTTTCCCCGATCCCGATGGCGCCGAAAATATAATGACCTTCCCTTTTTTCATCCTTTTATCTATCTTTTCTTTCTCTCTTTCTTCTTTCTTAAACCCCCTCATTCCTTGCACAAAATTCTTTTATAGAGTGTGAAGGTCAAGGCGCAAGCCGCGCGTCACACCGGAGCGTACTTTTCGTACGTGAGGATTGACAAGTGGTTTGCAACGCAGAGATTCGCGCTCTATATAAGAATTTTACAGGACGTTCAAAACTTGTTCTTTGATCTGTTCAAGAGCATCCTTCATACACACCACCAGCTGCTGCATCCCCGAATGATTCGACTTCGACCCCGTCGTATTTATTTCCCTTCCCAATTCCTGACAAATAAAACCAAGCTTTTTCCCCTGGCCGTGAGCATCGTTCATCGTCTCCCTGAAATACTTCAAGTGATTGGTGAGCCTGGCTTTTTCCTCGTTGATGTCCAGCTTTTCGATGTAAAAAATCATTTCCTGTTCAAAGCGATTCTTGTCGTAATCAATGCCTTTCACTTTTTCAAGACCTTCCAGTATACGGCCTTTAATGCGTTCCACCCGTTCAGGTTCAAACACTTCAATTTCTTTCAAAAGACTTTCGATACTATCCAGTTTGGAGGTGAAAACCGATTCCAGCATCCGGCCTTCCTGCAATCTGAATTCCACCAATGAATCGATGGCCTGATCGACTGCATTACGAACTTCAACCCAGGTATCTTCGTCTACTTCCTGAGTTTCAGCTTTGAGTGCATCGGGCAAACGTAAAAACAAAGGCCATGGATCGGCTGGAGGAGCAATACCCAATTTCTCAGAGGTTTCGTTGAGTTGAGCCAAGAAGTTTTCAACAATTCCGAAATTGAGTTGAGGTACATTTTCCTTGGTGGCACTTTCGTAATATAGGGAGAAATCCACTTTTCCTCGTTCCAGACGGCGGAGGATTTCGTTACGGATTTCCATTTCTTTGTCTTTGTAGGCGTTCGGAATTCTGGTCGATAAATCGAGCTGTTTGCTGTTGAGCGATTTGATTTCAACGGTGATCTTTTTTCCTGCAATTTCGCAGACGGCTTTACCGTATCCTGTCATTGATTGTATCATGATTCCTTATTTTTATGCAAAAGTAATTTTATTTGGTGAAACGAACTCGAAATGGAGCGAATTTTGTACTTTTGTAAAAATTTAGGGTAACTGACGCTTTGATACTATGGCACTGATTCTGCATTTGGAAACTTCAACGAAAATATGTTCGGTGGCATTGAGTCAGGACGGACGTATATTGTTTTCCAAAGTGGATATGAATGGGCCTTCACACGCTGTTCAAATAGGGCTGTTTGTGGATGAAGCATTAAGTGTCGCCGAAGAAAAAGGTCTGAAGCTGGACGCTGTAGCAGTTAGTTCAGGGCCTGGCTCTTATACGGGTTTACGCATCGGCGTTTCCATGGCTAAAGGTGTCTGTTTTGGTACTGGGGCAAAAGCTATTGCCATTCCAACGCTGGATTTGCTGGCCGATCAGGTGCAAAGGTCTTTAACTTTACCAAAGGATGCCCTGATTTGTCCGATGCTGGATGCCAGACGGATGGAAGTTTATACCGCAATTTACGATGCTCAGGGAAATGGCCTGGAACCGGTCAATGCGTTAATTGTTGACGAAAACAGCTTTACCGAAAAGCTTCAGAATCATCCGGTTTGGTTTGTGGGAGATGGTGCAGAAAAATGTCAGACCCATATTAAATCGGAAAATGCGCATTTCGAAGAAAATGTGTACCCGCTTGCCGAAGCCATGATATTTTTGGCTGAAAAGGCTTATCGGGAAAATAAATTTGAAGATGTAGCCTACTTTGAGCCTTTTTACCTCAAGGAATTTGTAGCTACCGTTTCTAAAAAACAGATTATTCCAACCAAATAATACATACTTTTTTTAATCAGGACTAAAAGTTTGGGAGGTGCTTTATGCAACAAAAATTTATGGAAGTAAACGAATTGGATTACAACACTCAGTTGAAACGTATGGATTTGCCTGAATATGGCAGAAATATCCAGCGTATGGTTGATTATGCCTTAACCATCGAGGACAAAGAAGAACGCAAGCGCTGTGTGCAAACAATCATCAGCATTATGGGCAATTTATTTCCCCATCTTCGCGACGTGCCCGATTTCAAACACAAACTTTGGGATCACCTGGCCATCATGTCCGATTTCAAACTCGATATAGAATACCCCTATGAAATTGTCCGCAAGGAAAACCTGTATTCCAAACCGGAAAAGGTGCCTTACAATTCAAAAAGGATCAAGATTAAACATTATGGACGTTCCATCGAAGACCTGATAGACAAAGCGGTAGCTATGGAAGATGGTCCTGAGCGCACCCGGTTGATTCAGCTGATGGCCAATCATATGAAAAAAAGTATCCTCACCTGGAACAGAGATGCTGTGGATGATATCAAGATTTACGACGATTTGCGAACGCTTTCCAATGGTAAGATTGATGTTAATGAAGACACAGTGCATCTTTTGGAAATCCGTGAGGTTCTGACTCCCCGCAAACCAATGCCACCCAGACAGAATCAAAATAATAACAGAAAAAATCCCAGGTAATATATGGCTTCTTTTCTTGTAGAAGGTGGTTATAAACTAAAGGGCGACATTGAAGCACAAGGTGCTAAAAATGAGGCTTTGCAGTTGTTGTGCGCTTGCTTATTAACACCTCAGGAAGTGATCATTGAAAATATTCCGGATATTCTGGATATCAACAATCTGATTTCGCTGATGATGGAATTGGGTGTCAAGGCAACTTGTCTGGAGCCAAATACCTGGAGTTTTAAAGCGGACGAAATCAATTTGGATCAAATGTATTCGAACCATTACCTGCTGAAAAGTTCAGCCCTTCGCGGGTCCGTTATGATGGTTGGACCTATGGTCGGACGATTTGGTAAGGCTGTGATTGCCAAACCAGGCGGTGACAAAATTGGTCGTAGAAGACTGGATACTCATTTTGTAGGTATACAGAAACTGGGTGCCAGTTTTGAATTTGATTCCAGGCGTAATTTGTATGAAGTGAAAGCCGATAAGTTACATGGCTGTTACATGCTGCTTGATGAAGCTTCCGTAACCGGAACAGCCAATATTTTAATGGCTGCGGTACTGGCTAAAGGCAAGACCACTATATACAATGCTGCCTGCGAACCCTATATTCAGCAGCTTTGCAAAATGCTTAACCTGATGGGTGCAAAAATTTCAGGCATTGGTTCCAATTTATTGTATATTGACGGAGTAGAAGCCCTTGGCGGATGCAGACACCGCATTCTACCGGATATGATTGAAGTAGGAAGTTTTATCGGAATGGCCGCCATGACAGGTTCGGAGCTAACCATTAAGCGGGTGGCATACGATGAACTTGGTCTAATCCCTGAAAGTTTCCTAAGGCTTGGCATTCAAATGGAACGTCGGGGCGATGATATCTACATTCCTGCCCAAGAGACCTATACCATCGATACTTTTATGGATGGTTCCATCCTGACGGTTGCAGATGCTCCCTGGCCTGGATTGACGCCAGACCTTCTGAGTGTGATGCTGGTCGTGGCCACGCAAGCTATTGGCAGCGTACTCATTCATCAAAAAATGTTTGAAAGCCGTTTGTTCTTTGTGGATAAACTTATAGATATGGGCGCGCAGATCATTTTATGTGATCCGCACCGTGCCACCGTTATTGGAATGGGAAAACGTCAGGTTTTACGAGGTTGTACCATGTTTTCTCCCGATATTCGTGCCGGTATTGCGCTATTAATTGCTGCCATGTCTGCCGAAGGTGAAAGTAGCATCATGGGTATTGAACAAATTGACAGAGGTTATCAGAATATTGACGGTCGCCTGAATAAATTGGGTGCTCACATACGACGCTTTTAAGAATGATCAGAAATTCAGATGTTTTTCCCATTGGGAAATTATATAAGCCACACGGCATTTCAGGAGAAATTCAGTTTGGTTTCACCAGTGATGTTTTTGACCGTACCGAATCGCCTTATTGGGTTTTAGAAATGGATGGCATTTTAGTGCCATTTTTTGTGGAATCTTATCGTTTCCGTTCCGAGGAAACAGCTTTGGTTAAACTGGAAGATATCGTCAGCGAAGCGCAGGCAAGGACTCTTTTCAACAAGGTGGTTTATTATCCGGTTAAATTTGCCGATGATGAACCCGAGCAAGAGGAGGGTGAATGGACTGCCTTTATCGGCTATAAGGTTTTTGAAGCAACGGCTGGATATTTAGGTAAAGTGACCGAAGTGGATGATTCTACCATGAATGTACTTTTTCGGATTGTAAAAGACAATACCGAAATTTTGATGCCTGTTGCTGATGAATTTTTTACCAATATCGATGAGAGAAAGCGGGAAATGCAGGTGACATTGCCAGAAGGACTTCTTGATCTTTAAACTTTAATCCTAACGTATTATTATTTTTTAAGTACCAACCTTAACAGAAACCTGTGAAATTCTGCTAATTTTGTGTCCTTTAAAGCATCATGAAGAAAAAAAAGATCCGAAGACATATTGATCGGTTGCGGAAAAAATTTCAGCTATCGATTTTTAATGAAAGCACCCTGGAAAATGTATTTTCCCTGAGGGTTTCTCTCATGGATGGTGTTTTTCTGGCTGCATCTGCTTTTATCGTATTTTTCTTTTTCTCCCTTTTCTTGCTTTCTCATACGCCTCTTAAATCACTTTTGCCTGAGGATTTAGATCCCAAACTTCGTAATCAGCTGGTGGCAGAAGCTTTCCGCGTGGATTCACTGGCCGATGTCATGGATAAGCAAACAAAGTATATAGACGTTTTGAAGGAAATTATTTCGGGCAATTTACCCGTGGATACGCTAAAAATGAAAGGCAAAAACATTCCATTGGATACCTTGGCCAATCGTCATTTAGAACTGATGAAAACCACCAGAAAAGAAAAAGCATTCCGGGAGGATTACGAAGAATCGGAAAAATACAATCTTTCCATTCTGAATGAACAGCCCAAAGTGGAAGGTTTGTTGTTTTACAAACCCATTAAAGGTAGAATCGTGACAAGTTTCAATCCGAAACTGAAGAGTTACGGTATTAAGATTCAGATAACGGATATTCAACCCACGCTTGCCGTTTTGGACGGTACGGTACTTTTTACAGGCTATACCTCTGATTATGAATACGTGATACAGGTACAACACAACAACGATTATATTTCGGTTTATAAGTACAATTCAGAATTGCTCAAAAAGCAAGGGGACAAAGTGAAAGCCGGTGAAGCCATCGGTATCGTTGGAAAAAATTCGGACAGTACCGGTATGCCACATTTGTATTTTGAATTGTGGCATAAGGGTATTGCGTTAAATCCACAGGATTATATTTTATTTTGATGAAAGAAGACCATACGATCAAGAAAAAACAGATAGCCATATTGGGCTCTACTGGTTCCATAGGGAAGCAGGCTTTGGAGGTCATTCGTGCCTACCCTGAACGTTTTGAAGTCTATGCACTGACAGCCAACAATCAAGTGGATTTACTCATTGAACAGGCCAGATTGTTTCAACCTGAAGCTGTTATTATTGCAAATAAAAACCATTACGGAAAATTGAAGGAAGCTTTGGCTGACCTTCCCATTAAGGTTTATGCTGGAAGCGACGCCATTGCACAAATTGTGGAATCCGGGCCTATTGATCTTGTTTTGGCTGCCATGGTCGGATATTCAGGGCTTAAACCAACTATTCAGGCTATCAAAGCAGGAAAATCCATCGCATTAGCCAACAAGGAAACCATGGTTGTTGCCGGTGAAATTATCAATGCTCTGGCTTTGGAAAACAAGGTTTCCATTTTGCCGGTAGATTCAGAACATTCAGCTATTTTTCAATGTCTGGAATTTTACAATCCGGTGGAAAAAATTATTTTAACAGCTTCGGGTGGTCCTTTTCGTCATTTTTCCCTAAACGAGTTGGCTACAGTGACCAAACATCAGGCACTGAAACATCCAAACTGGGAAATGGGGGCAAAAATTACCATTGACTCCGCATCGATGATGAATAAAGGTTTTGAAGTGATTGAGGCCAAATGGCTTTTTAATCTCCGGCCCGATCAGATTGATGTGGTTGTTCATCCGCAGTCCATCATTCATTCCATGGTGCAGTTTGAGGATGGTGCAGTGAAAGCACAAATGGGTTTGCCTGATATGAAATTGCCCATCTTGTATGCGTTTAGTTTTCCTGAAAGGCTAAAAACCAATTATCCCAGACTCGATTTTGAAACGTATTCATCATTGACTTTTGAAAAACCCGACCTTAAATGTTTTCGGAATTTATCCCTTGCATACGAAGCCATGGCTAAAGGTGGAACAATGCCTTGTGTGCTGAATGCAGCGAATGAGGTGGCAGTTGATGCTTTCCTTTACGAAAAAATTGGTTTTCTGGAAATGTCGGATTTAATCGATAAAACCATGCAAAAATCGAGCTTTGTATTAAAGCCCACTTACGAAGATTATGTAGCCTCAGATACTGAAGCCAGAGATTTGGCTAAAGCATTTTTAAAAAATAGAAATTAAACAATTACCTCTTATATAAAAATTATGGAATCATTTTTGATACGTGCTTTGCAGTTGATTTTAAGCTTGTCCATACTTGTGATTGTTCACGAGTACGGCCATTATATTTTCTCCCGTATGTTTAAGGTTCGGGTTGAACGGTTTTATATGTTTTTCAATCCCTTCTTTTCCATCTTCAGGGCTAAAAAGATCCATGGAAAACTTCGCTTCTCCTGGTTCTCAAAAAATGCTCCTGTAGATTTTCAGTCGGAACCCGATAAAACTGAATTTGGTTTAGGCTGGGTGCCACTTGGAGGTTATTGTGCCATTTCGGGTATGATCGATGAGTCTATGAACAAGGAGCAGATGGCATTGCCACCACAACCCTGGGAATTCCGTACAAAACCTGCATTTCAGCGTCTGTTGATCATGATTGCAGGAGTGGTATTCAATTTTATTCTGGCTCTGGTTATTTATTCAGCAGTGCTCAATTTTTGGGGTGATGAGTATTTGCCTATGAAAAATGCGTCGTTGGGTATGGATTTTTCACCGGCTGCACATGAGGCTGGTTTTGTAGATGGAGACCGTTTTTTAGCTGCTGATAGTGTGCCTTTGGAACGGTACAACGACGTGTCCTTGCGAATGATTGTAGAAGCTTCACACGTGACTGTACTTCGGGATAATAAGGAAAAGATTGTAAACATTCCTGCTGAATTTATGCAGAAAATTATGGCCGGCAAACAGGGTTTTGCAGCTTACCGCATCCCAACTGTCATTAAAACAGTTGTTAAAGGTTCTGCCTGTGAAAAAGCAGGACTTCAGCCAGGTGACAGTCTGACAGCCATTCAAGGAAAAAAAATAGTGACTTTCCTTGATTTTGCAACTGAACTGGGATTGCATAAAAACAAGCAGATTAGCCTGACCTATTTCAGAAATGGAATGGCACAAACCATAGCTATTCAACCCGATAAAGAGGGTAAATTAGGCTTTTCTCCCAAGATGGTCAATCAAATATTTCCTTTGGCAAAAGAAGAATATTCCTTTTTTGCAGCGATACCTGCCGGAATTAAAAAAGGTATTGGAAAGTTGACAGGCTATACCAGCGATATGAAATATGTCTTCACTAAAGAAGGATCTAAAAGCCTTGGTGGTTTCGGTACCATTGGGGGCTTGTTTCCTTCTGAGTGGGACTGGAAGATTTTCTGGGATACAACAGCCTTTCTTTCCATTATTCTGGCATTTATGAATATTCTGCCTATACCTGCATTGGATGGGGGACACATTCTGTTTCTCTTGTACGAGATCATAGCCAGACGCAAACCCAGTGATAAGTTTATGGAATATGCACAGATGGCAGGAATGTTCTTGTTGTTTGCCCTGTTGATTTATGCCAATGGGAATGATTTATACCGACTTATATTCAAATAGATCGAGCTATTGAAGATATTGGAAGCCGCTTCATCTTATTGAAGTGGCTTCTGCTTTTTTAATGTAGAACCCGATCAATAATAACTGAAATAGTACAGCAAGGACTACGATAATAAGGAAAGTGAAAATGGCATTCATAAATGAACTGAGCAGTAAGGACATTAACACCATAAAAATATTAAAGCCAAGAAGAGTCAATGTGATGACATGATGGTTCAGACCAAGGGATAAAAGGCGATGATGAGTATGCCTTTTGTCAGCGTTGAATGGGGAAAGTTTTAATTTGAGCCGGATAAGTATGACAGAGGTCATATCCATGATTGGCACAATCAACAATGCGATAGCAATGCAGGTGGGGTTTCTGATTGGCATGATGCCAAGACGAAGCGGTTCCATGTTGCTCAGTTTAATGGCGAAAACGGCCATAAAGACGCCCAGCAACATACTCCCAATATCACCCATGAATATTTTGGCAGGATGTATGTTAAAAAGTAGAAAGCCAAGGGTGCTTCCAGCCAGAGCAAGCGAAATGAGTGCGTAGGAATACTCATTGTATTCAAAAAAGGCAAAGCCAAAAAACATAAAAATGAAGAAGGAAATGGAGCCGGCTAAACCATCAATACCATCAATGAAATTAACAGCATTGATCATCCCTACAATGAAGATGAGCGATGCAAGCATATTGATGATCACCAGGATAATTCCTTCAGACCCATAAAAGGGTAAGTGCGTAAAATAGACTTGTCCAACAAGTATGATGATGAGTGCTATAATAAATTGATAAAATAAACGGAGTTTGGGTGCAGTGCTTATTAAATCATCCTTGAGCGCGACAAAGAAGAGTAAAACGGAGGCAGCACACAAAGCGCTTAATTCAACGGAATCGCATAGTACCCGAAACATGAGCGTGCTGAAATAAAAACCCAGATAAATAGCAACTCCGCCTAGATTTGGAATGCATTTTGTATGGATTTTTCTGTTCTCATTGGGGCTGTCAAACAATGATTTTTCTTTGGCAACTTTGATGATGCTGGGGATAGCTATCCAGGAAACAATAAATGAAGTTAAGAAAATGAGTAGAGATGTATACTGCATATGATTCCTTTTAGATAGTTGTAGTAATAACTACAACTCAGTTCGTTTATTGTATAGGATATGTGTTTTTTTTCACATATTTTAGATTTTATTTTGAGGAGAAATTCCTTCATTTTTTTGACGTGGAATATACGTTTTATACGAAAAATACGTTCTATTCTTGCTGACATAGGTTACGAATGTACTATAATTATTAAATTTATGATAGAATACATTAAAGGACAAGTTGAAACACTGACACCAACCAATGTGGTATTGGAAAATCAGGGCTTGGCTTATTTTATAAATATAAGTTTGAATACCTACTCGGACATTCAGGCATTAAAGAATTGCAAACTTTTTATTCACGAAGCCATCAGAGAGGATGCCTATATTTTGTACGGGTTTTCATCACTTCTGGAACGCAGCACTTTTCAGCAGTTGATCGGTGTGTCCGGAGTGGGTGCAAATACGGCCAGAATGATTTTATCATCGCTTTCCGTTCAGGAATTAGAGAGTTGCATCCTGAGTGACAATGTAGGGATTTTAAAAGGTGTTAAAGGTATTGGACTAAAAACAGCTCAGCGCATCATTTTGGACCTGAAGGATAAAATGGGAAAATCAGGTGCTCATTTACATGAGAATTCTGCTCTGGGTGTTGCTACAAGTCAGGTTCGCGACGAAGCAGTATCAGCTCTTCAGATGTTGGGTTTTACACAAGCCCTTTCTTTAAAAGCAGTCAACAATATTGTACTGGAACTGCCCGGATTATCGGTTGAACAGGTTATTAAAGCAGCTTTGAAATTGTTGTAATTCTATTGAAAAACAAGCTTACCATATTTTTTAGTCTGTTGTTTATACTTGTTTGTGTATTCAGCATCAGGTCCGCTTCAGCTCCAAAGTTGATGCAGCAGGTCGTACCTGTTAAAAAGGACAGTATACCGAAGGTTGACACAAAATTGAAGTATCCCATTGCAAAAACAACGCCCGAATCTTACGAAGATGTCGATAAAACGTCAGCTGCAGACCTGAAAGATCCGGAGAACATCAAGACGATCATTGAGTATGATACCAAAACAGGTGATTACCTGATGAAGACCATGCTTGGAGATCAGGAAATCAGTACTCCAATTACCATGACTGCCGATGAATACATCCGGTATCAGCAAAATCAATCTTCGGCTGATTACTGGCGTGAAAAAAATAAGATCGATTACAGTAAGAAAAAGGATGCCTTTTCTTTGACTGACATGGCCTTTGATATAGGTGTGGGGGATAAGATTTTTGGTGAAGGCGGTGTGAAACTTAAAACGCAAGGTTCCATTGAAACGAAATTTAGTGTTAAAAATAACAAGGTAGACAATCCCTCTTTGTCTGAAATAGCACGCAATAAAACGTATTTTGATTTCAATCAGAATATTCAGATGAGCGTAAACGGTAAAGTAGGGGATAAGATTGACGTGAATATGAATTATGACACGGAAGCTACCTTTGATTACGACGCAAAAGCCATTAAGCTCAACTACAAGGGTAAAGAAGATGAAATCATTAAGAGTCTGGAAGCGGGTAATGTGAGTCTGCCTGTCAATAGCTCCCTGATTACCGGTGGATCATCCTTGTTTGGTGTCAAAACAGAATTGCAATTTGGTAAATTATCTTTGGCTGCCGTACTTTCGCAACAGCAATCGCAAACAAAGTCCGTCAATTTGAGCGGCGGCGTGCAGACCACCGATTTTGATCTGGATGTGGCCAATTACGATGAAAACAGGCACTACTTTCTTTCGCAGTTTTTCCGCAGCAAGTACGATATCTGGATGAATAAATTGCCTTTTATTTCATCGGGAATCACTGTTTCTAAAGTGGAAGTTTGGGTCACAAACAAAACTGGTGTGCTCGATAATGCCAGAAATATTGTGGCTTTTGCCGACATGGGTGAAACAACTGCTTTTTTATTTAATAAAACCTGGCAGGATCTCGCCGGGACCGAAGTCCCCGCAAATTCAAGCAATAAGGTTTATTCTGATCTGACTACAAAATATGTGGCTGCCAGAAATTTCAGTGAGGCCAATGCCCAATTGTCACAACTCAGTTCAAGCGGTATTCAAGTCGGTGAAGACTATGAACGTCTGGAAAGTGCCAGGAGGCTTGAGTCTTCGGAGTTTACACTCAATAGTGCTTTGGGCTATGTATCCCTCAGGCAGGCACTTAATAGTGATGAAATTTTGGCGGTAGCCTATGAGTATACCTACAAAGGTGAGACCTATCAGGTCGGTGAGTTTTCAACGGATGGTATTGAGTCTCCAAAAACATTGTTTGTGAAAATGTTGAAGGGAACCAATTATTCTCCCACTTCACCAACCTGGGAGCTGATGATGAAGAATGTGTATTCGATTGGTGCGTACAACATGGAACAACAGGACTTTGTACTGAATGTTGCCTATAAAAGTGATTCACTCGGAACATATATGAATTACATCACTGAAGGCAAAATAAGTAAGACTCCATTGTTGCGGGTGATGGGGCTGGACCGTTTGAACAGCAAAAAAGAAGCCTATCCGGATGGTATTTTTGATTATGTGGAAGGCTATACGGTACAATATACCTACGGGCGGATCATTTTCCCAGTTTTGGAACCTTTTGGTTCGCATCTTGGAGCAGCATTTGCTGACAGTGATTTAGCCAATAAGTACGCGTTTCAAGCCCTTTACGACTCTACTCTGACGGTTGCGCAGCAAATGACTGAAAAAAATAAGTTCAGTATTACCGGGGCATACAAAGCGTCCTCCGGTTCAACCCTTTCACTGGGTGCAACCAACGTTGCCCAAGGATCAGTGGTTGTTACGGCTGGCGGACAAAAACTGACGGAGAACACCGATTATACCGTCGATTATACATCCGGAACGGTGACCATCCTTAACGATGCATTAATCAGCTCTGGAACATCCATAAATGCCACCTGCGAAGATAAATCAACTTTCAGCATGGTTCGCAAGACTATGACAGGTCTGACCATGGACTACAAATTCAGTGACAATTTTAATCTGGGTGGTACCGTGATGCATTTATCTGAAACTCCATTGACGACCAAGGTGGATATGGGGTCTGAATCGGTGTCCAATACCATTTGGGGTTTAAATACCTCTTTTAAAACTGAATCTCAGTTTTTGACCAATTTAATAGATAAATTACCCTTCCTGAATGCAACCAAACCCTCTCAGCTTTCTGTGAATGGAGAAATTGCACAATTGATTGCCGGTTCGTCGAAAACGATGAAAAATATGTCGTATGTAGATGATTTTGAAGCTTCCAAAAAAACCATCAACCTGAAGGATATGACGCAATGGTTTTTAGCGAGTACGCCTTATGATCCCACAAGCGGAATGTTTCCGGAAGCCGCCTTTACCAATGACCTTAGGTACGGCTATAACCGATCTTTATTGGCTTGGTATTCCATTGACGGCATTTTTACTCAAGCCACGAGTTCACAGACACCAAGCCATATCCGGAACGATGCGGAACAATTATCCAATCATTTTGTGAGAGCCATCCGTGAAAAAGAAATTTTTCCGGACAGAGATCTGGCATACAATCAGACGGGTTTGCTTTCGGTCATGAATCTGGCTTATTACCCCAAGGAAAGGGGACCCTACAATTTTGATAATCTGACACTGGATGGAACGCTGAGTGACCCTCAAAAAAGATGGGGAGGTATCATGCGGAAAATTGAATCTGGTTATACCAATTTTGAATCCAACAATGTGGAATACATCGAATTCTGGATGATGGATCCCTTTGTTTACGACACATTGGGCGTTTCTACCGGTGGTGATTTATATTTCAACCTGGGGGAAATTTCTGAAGATGTACTGAAGGATGGGAAAAGATCCTTTGAAAATGGACTTTCTACATTACCCAATGACAGCAATCTGATTTCCACCACTAATTGGGGTAAAGTTTCCGGTAAAACATCTACTGCCTATGCTTTTGACAATACCTCTGGAGTTCGTTCCAAGCAAGATGTTGGTCTTGACGGGCTTAGTACAGAGGAAGAAAAAGTCTGGCATGCAGGTTATGTTGAAAAAGTTCAAACCAATGCTGATCTTGCCACAAGGGAAAGGATGGCCAATGACCCGTTTTCTCCAATCAATGACCCGGATGGTGACAATTACCATTATTTCCGTGGATCTGATTACGACAGTAAAAAGACAAGTATTTTAGACCGTTATAAGCATTTCAATGGAACGGAAGGGAACTCTCAATCCACAGGTTCCACAGGTGAAACCTTTTCAACTGCAGCAACCACACTTCCCAATGTTGAAGATATCAACATGGATTTCACCTTAAGTGAAACAGAACGTTACTATCAATACAAAATTGCTATTAAGCACGACAGTATGGTGGTTGGTGAAAACTTTATTAACGACAAACGAACAGCTTCCGTCACCTTGAAAAATGGCAAGGTGGAACAGGTTTCCTGGTATCAGTTTAAGGTGCCCATTACGGATTATCAAAAAAAGGTTGGTTCCATCAGTGGTTTCAACAGCATCCGCTTTATTCGTATGTTCATGACAGGATTCCAGGACAGCACCATTTTGCGTTTGGCTAGTCTGGATTTGGTTCGGGGTGATTGGCGCAATTATACCAAGGATCTTATTCCAGTTGGTTCTGTAGCCATAAGCGATGCAAAAGTCGATATTTCTACCGTCAGTCTGGAGGAAAATTCAGGCCGGACCCCCATCAATTATAAACTTCCACCGGGAGTAAAACAAGAAACGGATCCAAGTCAACCAGGTGTTTTTTTCCAGAATGAACAATCACTGGCAGTCAAAGTTACGGATTTGTCTCCCAGTGATGCCAGAGCTGTTTACAAAAATAAAAGCTACGATTTCAGACAATACGACAGACTTCAAATGTTTGTACACGCTGAAGCGTTGGATGATGCCATCAGTGATAAGGTTCCAAATAGTTATGATATGTCTGTTTTTATGCGTTTGGGAACAGATAATAAGGATAACTATTACGAATATGAGGTTCCTCTCGAAATCACTCAACCTTTTGATAATGTTGCCACCTCCATATGGCCCAATAATAATTTTCTGGATTTACCTTTCGATCTCTTGACCAAAGTCAAGACGAATCGAAATGTTTCAGGTGCAAGCTACATCAAGGAATATTTTGAATACGATCCCAATCACCAGCAAAACAAAATTAAAATTGTTGGAAATCCATCCCTGGCCGATGTGAAAACCATCATGATCGGGGTTCGAAACAATACCACCAAGGAAAAGTCCATCGAGATTTGGGTCAATGAATTGCGACTTTCCGGTTTTAAGGAAGAAGGTGGCTGGGCTGCTTTGGGAAGTGCTGTGCTGGGCTTGTCAGATGTGGGAAGTATTACGGGAAGTGGGCGATATGAGTCTTCCGGATTTGGCGGACTGGAACAGAGTGTTTCTCAACGTAGAATGAGCGATTACAGCCAATACAACATGGCACTGAATTTTAACTTTGGACGTTTTTTACCCGAAAAGGCAAAAGTGAGTATACCCTTGTATTATTCCGTTTCCCAGGAGGTTACTACTCCAAAGTATGACCCTTTAAACGAGGATTTGGTTTTGAATGATATGCTTAAAGCTACCAAAAGCAAAACGTCAAAAGACTCCATACTAAATTACAGCCAAACTGTTAAAAACTATCGAAGTTTAAATTTGTCCAATGTGCGTGTCGATTTGAAAAGTAGTACACCACTTCCAATAGATCCGGCCAATTTCACCTTCAATTACAGTTCTACCGAAGCAACCTCACACGATGCAACCACCGAACGGGAGATTACCAAGAATTATACAGGTGGAATCAGTTACAGCTATGCCTCACCGCTCAAGCCGTGGGAGCCTTTTGCCAAAGAAAAGAAGATGATTTCGCCCTGGTTGAAAACAATTAAGGAATTAAATCTGGGTATCCTACCCAATTCAATTACCGCCAATACCAACCTGACCCGCTATTATTATGAATTGCAGTCCAGAGACTTAACTGCATCGTCTGCAAACGCTGGTGAATTATTTCCTTTAACGGTGAGCAAGAATTTCTTGTGGAATACCGATATGGCAATCAATTGGAATCTGACTAAGAATCTAAAACTGAATTTTTCCATGAACAACCGTGCCGAGGTTGAGGAGACTGTTTCGTCGCCGGTAAACAAGGAGTTGTTTGCCACGGAATACCAAAACTGGAAAGATACGGTTTCCCGAAGTTTGCGTGAGTTTGGTACACCGCTGGATTATACACAGACGGCCAATCTAACGTGGCAAGTGCCATTATCCCGTATTCCAGTACTTGATTTCATCACTTTGAATACTCAATACAATGCCGTTTACGATTGGCAAAGAAGTGCCACTTCCAAAACGGAAACAGATTTAGGCAACCAAATTAGCAATCAACGCATGTTGTCATTGACTTCATCTGCAAATCTTCTGACTCTTTACAACAAATGGGAATTCCTGAAGAATGTAAATAAGAAAATGACAGATCAAAGGCGGGTAGCTCAACAGGCACCAAAGAAAAAGGTTCCACCCACAAATGTGAATACCCCTGCTACAGGCACCGATGGAAAAGTAGAGGTACCGGTCGCAAAAGAAGTAAAGAAATTTGAGAAACAAGCTGAGATGATGAAGGATTCCGTCTTGATTATCAAACATGATTTAAAAAATAAGCGCGTTTTTGTAGTTGCCATCGACTCGTTAGGTGCGCGAATTCCACTTAAATATAAGATTAAAGATGAAAATAATGTGGTGATTTACGGAAATCAGAACATTGCCCTGAAAGTTTCAGTCGTACAAAAACCATCTCTGGAAGAGGAAGGTTGGTATAAGACGGCTGAGTTGGCTGCCAGAACCCTGATGTCTGTGCGCAGCTTGTCGGTCATTTTTAAACAGACTGATGCCATGACCATTCCCGGATTTAAGCCTCAGTCTGGTTTAATTGGGAAATCGGACTATGGTTCTGCTCCAGGTTGGGATTATGCACTGGGATTTCAACCCGATGATTATCTTCAAAGGGCTTATGATAAAAATTGGCTCATCAAGGCCGATTCCATTGTAAATCCTGCCATCATGACCAAGGTGACCGATTTGCGCCTGAAGGCTTCCCTCGAACCCTTACCCGGTCTAAAAATTGATTTGAATGGTGCTCGCACCTGGAGCTTCAATACTCAGATTCAGTTTATGAATCCGGGTATGCCTGAAACGCAAACCGGAAGTTTCACCATGACCACCATAGCTATTGGTACGGCTTTCTCATCGTCAAAAGCATCCAATGGTTATTCATCTAAGATTTTTCAGAAATTTCTTGAAAACCGGGCTGTTGTTGCCGGACGTTTGGAAAGTAAAATGACGGGGATTGACTATCCAAATGTTGGATTTTTGACCGGGACAACCTTTAATAATACGAAATTCAATGCAAGTAATGGCTCTTTCGATGCTAATTCGGCCGATGTTCTGATCCCGGCATTTTTGGCCGCTTATTCCGGTAAAGACATTAAGACTTCAGATATGAGTATCTTCCCTGCTTTAAGTGCCTTGTTGCCAAACTGGAGCATATCGTACGACGGGCTGTCCAACTTGGAAATCATTAAGAAATACTTTAAAAATGTAACTCTTAAACATGGATACGCCTGTACTTACAATGTTTCATCGTTTAGTTCCTACAGTACGTTTGTGGATGCTGGCAATGGTCTGGGCTTTGTCAGAGATGTTCTGAATAACAAGCCCATTCCTTCATCCAGATATGATGTGTCGTCCGTTACGCTAACAGAAGCCTTTAATCCATTATTCAGCTTACAGGGAACACTCCTGAATGGCTGGACGCTCAAATCGGAGTTGCGTAAGACCCGTACCATGAATCTGAGTATTTCGGGTGGACAAATTATTGAAGCAAATATGGATCAATATGTAATCGGTACAAACTACAAAATCAGTAATTTTCATCCATGGGGTTTTCTTGAAAAATCAAAGACTAAAAATGATCTGAGCCTTACGGGTAATGTCACCTATAAAAATCAACATTCCCTATTGCGTAAGATTGAGCAGAATTATACACAGCCCCAATCAGGTAACAAGACGTTTACGATTGAATTGTTGGGCGATTATGTGATTAGTAAAAATATGAATATGACGATTTTCTACGACAGGGAAGCTACGGTTCCTTTGGTTTCGTCTTATCCGGTGACTAGTTCGGATTTTGGGTTTAGTTTGAGGTTCACCTTAAATCGCTAAGAGGCTTCAATAGGAAGCCAACTACTGCGTTGCAGGTTGCGAGACAATTCTTACGTACGAAAAGTACGCTCCGGTAGGAAGCTTCTATAGGAAGCCAACTACTGCGTTGCAGGTTGCGAGACAATCCTCACGTACGAAAAGTACGCTCCGGTGTGTCTCTTACCTGCGCCTTGTATTTGGCTCCCTATAGAAGCTTCCTGGCAAGGGCAATAAAAGTGTTTGAAACTGATTAATTGCTGTCCGAGTCGGTGTTGAGGCTTTCCTGCTTCTTTTGGATGTATTCCATTCTGGCCTGAGAGGCACGAATTTCATTGAGCAGACGGTTGATGTCTCCTAGTATGACTGATAATTCAGAGGCGGCTTTCATGGCGCTTCTTTCTTCTGTGGATAACCGATAGGTTTTATTTTTTCCTCCGGTCAAGGTGATGGAGATGGGACTTTTTTCGTGAGTCAGTACAAAATTTACAAGACCGTTTTCGGCTTTTTTATTGAAACGTACTATTTCATAGTGCGTACCTCCGTCGTTGAATTCATAATTCAAGGCACCATCTTTGGGCACAATCAGACTTTCTGCATACGAACCATCCTTTATACTAGCTTTTAACGAACTGTGGTTAAGACCACGAGCACCACTGTAATAACTGGTTAGTATCAGATTCCCATTTTCATCCACTTTGGTTTGTAGAAAAGTTCGTCCTATTGTTTTTTCTTGAGTTTGTGTTTTGTATACGTAGTGCCCGAGTGTCTCGTATTCAGCATCTTTTTCAAAGACAAAATTTCTTTGAGCCTCCGGAAATTCATTCTGACGTACTTTGAGCATGCTGTCACAGAAAGCCAGTGAACGTTTTTGTTCAGCAAAATTGATTTCACGGATCACGCTTAGACCTTCGCGAATTTTTACGTAATCCTTGGGGTATTTCAGACGAACGCTGTCAACATATAATTTTGCTAATTGGAATTGTTGTTCTTTGGTCAGTTCTCTGGCTTTATTCAAATAATCATCGGCCTGAACATCGGTTTTCGATGCACAGGAATAGAGTAAGCCAGTGAGGCTAAGTGCTAAATACGGAAAAAGGATACGTCCAAACATGTTCGTAAAATCTTTATGGGGTGTAAAAGTACTCCATTCCCCGAAAAAAATATACTTTTGTGGTATAATAGATGGAAACAATTGTGAATTTACGTGAAAAATTAGAAAATAAAGTCTTTGAGGTCATTTCTCAGGCAGCCGATGAGCTGCAGGTGGAGTGTTATGTCATTGGCGGATTCGTTCGTGATCTGTTTTTAAAGAGACCTTCCAAAGATATTGATGTGGTAACGGTAGGCCGTGGCATCGAACTGGCCAAGCTGGTGGCCAAAAAGCTGGGTAAAAATAGTCGCGTCACTGTCTTTAAAAATTTTGGGACAGCACAGGTGCGTTACAAGGACATGGATCTGGAGTTTGTAGGTGCACGTCGTGAATCCTATCAACGTGAATCCCGCAATCCCATTGTGGAAGATGGCACGCTGGATGACGACCAGAAGCGGCGTGATTTTACGATCAATGCGCTGGCTATCTGCCTGAACAAAGACCAGTTCGGCGAATTGCTTGATCCTTTTGACGGACTGGAAGACATGCGCGATATGCTGCTCCGTACGCCCCTTAATCCGGATATTACGTTTAGCGACGATCCTCTGCGCATGATGCGGGCCATTCGATTTGCCTGTCAGCTGGATTTTGACATCGTTCCCGAAGCTTTTGATGCTATCGAGCGAAACAAAGACCGCATTTCAATCATTTCGGGGGAGCGTATCGTTGATGAACTGAACAAAATGATGGCATCCAAAAAACCTTCCATAGGTTTCAGACTCCTGGAAGCTTGTGGATTGCTGGATATCATTTTACCAGAAATCACAGCACTCAAAGGCGCTGAGTCCAAAGATGGGGTGGGGCATAAAGATAATTTTCACCACACACTGGAAGTGTTGGACAGACTGGCTGCAAACAGCGATAATATCTGGCTGCGTTGGGCTGCCCTTTTTCACGATGTGGGCAAACCTGCCTCCAAACGTTGGGACGACAAGGCTGGCTGGACTTTTCACAACCACAATTTTATCGGTGAAAAAATGATTCCAGGTCTTTTTCGCCGGATGAAATTTCCGATGAACGAAAAGATGAAATATGTTCAGAAGTTGGTAGGACTTCACATGCGCCCCATTGTTCTGAGCGAAGAAATTGTCAGTGATTCTGCCGTGAGACGTCTGCTTTTTGATGCAGGGGACGATATTGATGATCTGATGATGCTTTGTGAAGCAGACATCACCTCCAAAAACAAGGAAAAAGTACGCCGTTTTATGGGCAATTTTCAATTGGTTCGTCAGAAGCTGCTGGAAATTGAGAAAAAGGACAGTATACGCAATATGCAACCACCTGTGAGCGGGGAACTGATCATGGAAACGTTTGGTTTGCAACCTTGCAAGGAAGTAGGCTTTTTGAAATCGGCCATCAAGGATGCTATCCTTGACGGCGTCATTCCAAATGAGTTTGAGGCAGCTTTTGCCTTTATGTTGCAACGGGCAAAGCAGATGGGTTTAAAGCCTATTGATGCTCAGGGCGCAGCAAATCGTTGACCGTTTTAACCGGATTGAATGTTTCGATGGGTACTTCCACAAAAATAGTGCTCCAATTGGACATGGCACCATTCCAAAGACCGGGTAATTCCAGGGCTTTCAGTTCTTTTCCGTTTTTGGATTTCAGTGAAATGAAACCGGTTTGCTTGTCTACGTATTTTGTCAGGTCAAACTTTTCACCTTTGTAGTTCTTGACGGCGCAAACCAAATCAACAGGATTAAAGTGCGTGCCTTGCTCAAACATGGATTTCATTTCCGGGACGGTCAAGTCTATCTGGGAACTTTCCAAAATTTGCAGGGAAATAGAACCATCCTGATTGTACGCCCAAAATGGACCTCCACCGGGTTCACCTGCATTTCGGACCATGCCACAAACGCGAATAGGGCGGTTTAGCTTATGCTTTAAGTAAATAGCCAGTTCGCTATCTTCCAATTCTTTGGTTTCAGAATTGCGCGTATTAAGCTGGTTTTGGAGAAAGTGGATGATGCTTAAAAGTTCATCGTGGCTGTATTTACCCGTTTCGAGCAATCTCAGGTATTCAAAGACTTGCTTTTGAAGGGTCACCAAAACGCCGGCAATAAGTTTTTTATATTTGACAGTCACATCTTTGAGCCTGTCAGGCACGATGTTGTCTATGTTTTTCACAAAGACAATATCTCCATCCAAATCGTTCAGGTTTTCAATTAAAGCACCGTGACCACCTGGTCTGAAGACCATTTTATCTTTATCGCGGAATGGTTGGTTGGTTTCGTCTGCGGCTACGGTGTCGGTTCTTGTTTTTTGTTCTGAAAAACTGATTTTCAGGTTTATACCGAATTTATTTTCAATCTCGGGAGCAGAATTTTTCACCTCCGTTTCAAACAAAGGTCTGTGTTCCGGTGAAACGGTAAAGTGTACATTTACGCTGTTATCGTTCCCTTTTGCATATAAGGCACCTTCAACCAGATGTTCCACCACTGCTTTGCGCGGACCGTCTGAATAGGGATGAAAACGAAGCAGTCCTTTGGGCAGCACTCCGTAATTTAAACCATCAGAAGTGAGGAGGTTTTTAACGATATCTTTGTAACTACCAGTTTCAATTAATTGATCGATGGTTTTGGATGTACTTTTCTGGCAAGCTTCATTTAGTTCGGCAGCAAAGGCAAACTGGTGTATATTTTTGAAGAAACTGAGTTCAAAATCGGTTTCAGGCTTACTTTTTGGGCCGTCCATAAATTCAAAAAGATCTTTAAACATACGGCTTGCAGCACCGGATGCCGGTACAAATTTAAGCACCTGGTGGGATTCTTTCAAATAAGATTCCCAGTTGTTGATAAAGGTTTTTTCCGCTTCGGTATCCATTTTACGGATGCCTTTTTCAACGGATGCTGATGCGTGAAGTTTTAGAAAAGGAAAGCCATTTTTAAAACTGGTCAGTTGATTTTCTATCTGTTCCTGACTGATTCCTTTGTTTTGGAGTTGTGTCAGATCGTCTTGGGTAAACATGGTTCATGAGTTTTGTGTGGATGCACAAAGGTAAAAAAACTTAGGTCAAATTATAAGGAATTTGCACCAAATACTGTACTTTTACACGTATACACTAAATGTCCATTCTATGTATTTTTCCGAAGAAGAACGTCACCGATTATTGAAGCTTTACCGCAAATTGTTGCGGTTGGTTTGGGATTACACCACACCAGCACAAATTAAGGATCTGCGGACTGTACTGACCAATGCTGTACTCACCGGAAAGTTGCCACGAACGGTGGATCAAATAAATCCGATTATCCGAAATTTGAATACAGCACTGGTTGTTTCCGGTGAAATAGGTTTGCGACATTCCACCATTATCAGCGCCATGCTTTACGATGTGGTGGTTTCCAGGCAGTATTCCGTGGATGAGGCTGAAAAGGCCTTCGGGCCTTCCGTTGGAGGTATACTGCGTGGTTTGACCAAGGCCAATGAACTCTATGACAGAAATACGGCCATTGAAACTGAAAATTTCCGCAATTTGCTGCTTTCATTCGCTCAGGATGGACGGGTCATTCTGATTATGATTGCCGATCGTCTCAATACGATGCGGGTGCTAAAATATTATTCCGAAGAGGAAAGGTTGAAAATAGCCGGTGAAGCTTCCTATTTGTTTGCTCCCCTGGCTCATCGAATGGGTCTTTACAGCATAAAAACAGAGTTGGAAGATCTTTCCATGAAATTTCTTCAGCCTGCTGTTTACTTTGAGATTGCCCGAAAACTGGATGATACCAAACTGGCTCGGGAAAAATACATTCATGATTTTATTGAACCCATTAAAAAACGGTTGGAGGAATCGACTGGTCTGAAATTTGAAATTAAAGGCCGGACAAAATCCATCAGTTCCATCTGGAACAAACTCAAAAAACAGAAAATACCTTTTGAAAATATTTACGATCTTTTTGCTATACGGGTCGTTGTGGACAGTGAATTGGATAAGGAAAAGTCCGATTGCTGGCAGGTCTATTCCATCGTAACGGACATGTATGTGCCCAATACTTCACGTCTGAAAGACTGGCTTTCCATTCCGAAAAGCAATGGCTACGAATCGCTCCACATCACGGTGATGGGGCAGGATGGCAAGTGGGTGGAAGTACAGATTCGTTCCCATCGAATGGATGAAATTGCCGAACGTGGTCTGGCTGCGCACTGGCGTTACAAGGGCATCAAAAGTGAATCGGGTCTGGATGAAATGCTGACACGTATCCGCGAAATTCTGGAAAACCAGGAAGACAGTTCCACCAAAATGATGGACGATTTCAAAATGAATCTCTACGAGCACGAAATCTATGTCTTTACGCCAAAGGGTGAGTTGTTCAAGCTGCCCAAAGGTGCTACGGTTCTGGATTTCGCCTATGGCATCCATACTAGTTTGGGTAGTAAATGTGTAGGCGCCATGGTGAACGGGAAAAATGTTCCCATTCGTCATGAGCTTAAAAGCGGGGATCAGGTAGAAATTCAAACGGGATCGAATCAGTCGCCCAAACAAGACTGGGTAAATTTCGTGGTGACTTCAAAAGCGCGCAATAAGATTCGTCAGACGCTGAAGGAAACGGAGCTTAAGCAGGCTGAATTTGGTAAGGACAATTTACGTCGTCGTATGAAAAATCGGAAGATTGAATACGACGAGGGTTTGTTGATGAAAGTTATTAAAAAACTGAAGTTCAAGACGGTCACTGATTTCTTTGCTGAAATTGGTACGGAGCGTTTGGAGGTTAATCATGTTATTGATCTGTATCTGGAGTTTGAGCATGCTGAAAAGGGTACCAATGAACCTGTTGGTATTCGTTCAGCTGACAGTTATATTGTGGAAACTCCCTTTGAAACAGGTAAAAGCAAAGAGGATGTTTTGCTTATTGATAAACAACTGAAAGGAATTGATTATAAGCTGGCTAAGTGTTGCAGTCCGATTTATGGGGATGAGGTTTTTGGCTTTGTTTCTGCTATGGGTGGTTTTAAAATTCATAGGGCTGACTGTCCGAATGCGCCTCAGATGATGGAACGGTTTGGTTATCGGATTGTCAAGGCGAAGTGGGCTGGTAAGGCGGATGGTTCGAGCTATCCGATTACGCTTCAGGTGGTTGGTAATGATGATATTGCGATTGTGACGAATATTACGTCGATGATTTCCAAGGAGCCTGGGGTGAGTTTGCGGTCTATTAGTATTGATTCGACGGATGGGTTGTTTCGGGGGCAACTGACGGTAATGGTTGGGGATACGAGTCAGCTGAAGTCGCTGGTGAAGAAGATTAAGACGGTGAAGGGGGTTAAGCAGGTGGAGAGGGCGTTGTAATTTCGAAACACTTCTGCACTTTGGCGGCAAAAATTTAAAAGAAAATTAATAAGGGAGGCTCAGCAGCGCTTCCGACGTAAAGCGATATAGCCTACGTCGCAACTAGCCCAGTTTCAGGAAACTCTTGATTCCGGCACAAAAATCTAGTCACTTCGTGCCGTCGATATTTTGTGTTGCCGGACTCTGCGTGTTTCCTGAAACTGGTCGTCGGTTTGCGACTGCGACTATATCGCTTTACTCTGTACGCTTTTCAGGTGCTTAATGGTCTCTTTTTGGTTCAGAGAAGGGTTTTCTTTCTACATTTCTCCTTTTAGGAAGGCCAGACGCTGTTTTTCGGGAAATTTCTCGATGGCGTATCTTAGCATCGTGCGGGGCATTTTTTTGTAGCGCTCGTTTTCAAGTAAAAATTCGATTTCGGCTATGGGGTTGCGGTTTCCGACTTCGCGGAGCATCCAGCCTACGGCTTTTTGAATGAGGTCGTGTTTATGGTTCAGTAATATTTTAGCCAGGGCCAGGGAGTCGTTGAAGTCTTTTTGCCGGATCAGGGCAAAGGTGGAAATAATGGAGATGCGCTGCTCCCAAAGGTTTTCGCTGGCAGCCAGTTTATAAAGTGGTGCTCTGTTCTTGTTCAAAAGCCAGTTTCCAACAATGTGGTGGCTGGTCATATCTACTAAGTCCCAGTTGTTGAAACAGGGGGCGTGGTTGATGTAAAAATCGTAACATTCGTTTTTGCCCTTTTCATCGGAGCGTTTGTAAAATTCCACCAGCAAAAAACCGCCTCCCATACGGACTTCATGAACCGGGTCTGCTATTAGTTGAGCGATCTCGCTGAGGGGCATTTTCTTGTATTTCTTGACCAGTTCACGGGTATAGGGTACTTTGATGCCCCAGAAAATATCGCCTTCTCCGTACTGGCCGGGACCGGTTTTGAAAAAGCGTTGAAGTTGGAAGGCATTTTGAGGGTTGGAAAGCTTTTTAAGTTCCTGTTTGAAATTTTCGGCTGTCATAGATTGTTATAGCTTGTGTGTTTTTTCCATATCGCTTAGGTAAATATCCAGTGCCCGGATTGAAATTTGGATTTCACGGACGGAAAGACCCAAAGAAATAATAAGAAGAACCAGTGCCAAACCAAAAACATAGGATGCAATGAGTTGAATGCCCACATAGATCAGGAACATACTGATTACGCAAAGGCATAAACTGCCGATTCCCAGCATTTGCATGGCGCGCGTCAGATACAGTCTCCGGCGAAGGTTTTTGATCTGTGCAGCAGTGACAGCTGTTGGGTTTTCCACGTATTTATCCTTGAGTGTTCTCACCAATTGGGAGTAGGAGAGAAAACGGTTGGTATAGGCCAACATCAACAAAGAGATGGCTGAAAACAAAAATGTTGGGGTAATTAATGTTAGTGCAGTTTGTGTAAATAATGCTAAAATCATATAATATGCTTATTTATAGATAATTATAAGAACTGATTGTTGATACAAATATAGTCATTTTTTAAATTTTACCCCTTAATGTATTCAATCTTTTCAATAAGTTATAAATGCTTGTTCTGTATGATTTCAAGTATATGAAGAGTTTATTGAATATTTAAATATTTAATCATACAATAATCAAATAATTTGTAATTTAGCTGCCGGAAAGACACTCGATATTGATTTAATCTTCAATTGAGTAAACTGATTTTATAGACGAAACATCTGCAAACCATATTAAAACAACGAGATCAAACGATAAGGCAAAAACACGAAACAGAAAGTGTTTGTGGCTTTTATAATGGCAATATAATCTTAATGCGGTTGTATTTTTTAGTGTATAAACGCATTGTAGTTATAGAAATAAAGTTAAAGCAGTTGATAAAGTGTTGTATGTCAAGTTGATTATGATAAAGTTATTACACAGGTGTTAGGCGTAATTTTAGAACCCGTTTCTTAACCTTTTTCGTATTTTCATAGTAAGAAAAAGAACTGTGAATTTTATTAGTTTTGTATACTCTTAGTTTGTTTGGAAATTAGTCGTAAAAATAAAACCCTTAAATCTAAAAATCTACCATTATGTTTGTAAATGCATTAGAAAAAGCGGCAAAATTCACAAAGCCAATTCATTTTATTTCAAGAGTAGCTAATAACACAAAAATTGATCCAGGAGCAGCAACACTATTTCTGGTCAACGATGAAGGATATGCTCTAACATGTAAACATGTTGCAGAATTGATAATTCAATTCAATACCATTAATGATAATTACACTAGATATAAAGCTGAAAGAGAGCTTTTACCTAAAGATAATAAACTAAGAAAGAATGTTGATGCCTTAAAGACGAGATACAAGATATTTAACAACTCCACAATACAAACAAAAATATTATTTGTTGATTGTGTTGATAATCTATCAGGTATTCAGGCAATTTTTCATCCAGTTTTTGATCTTGCAATTGTGAAATTTGAAGGTTTTACAAAGATTCAGTGCGATGAGTATCCTGTATTTAAAGGTAATTCTGCTGAGATTTTGCCTGGTCAGTTTATGTGTCGATTAGGATTCCCTTTTCCTGAGTTCAACAATTTTCAATATAACAGTTTAACCGATGATATAGATTGGCAATTGGATAAGGCACACAACTCACCTCGATTTCCAATTGAAGGTATGATTACAAGATTCTTGGGTGATGATAAAGGAGATGTATATGGGATAGAGATGAGTACCCCCGGTCTACGTGGTCAAAGTGGAGGGCCACTTGTTGATAGAAACGGTGTTGTATGTGGTATGCAAAGCAAAACAAAACATTTGCATCTTGGATTTGATATTGAAAATCTCGAAATGGTGATTAATGGTGTAAATAAGAGGATAAATGACTATTCCTTTATACATCTTGGTGAATGTATACATGTTGATATTATTAAAAACTTTTTAAAAGAACATAATGTAAGATTTTCTGAACAATAATTTCGACGCAAAACACAAAATGGCAAATAATTAAAACTTTGCTCATAAAGGTGAGCGAGTCCTAACTACCTGATATAAGTACCAAAAAAAATAATTTATATGGAAGCAAACGATGCTAGAAGACTTTCAAGAAATTCAATTAGTTTATTTATTTTGAGGTTTGACATCTTACAAAACAGTAAAATAAACTTTGATTTGATTATTGGTGATATTTCTAAATATTTCGATAGAACTGAAAAAAGGGTTCAGACAAATTTTGAGTTGAAATTTACTACGGATAACTCGGAATTAAATAAAATAGAAAGTTATGATATTGTATTGATTAATGAGAAGGATCGTTTTTCAATGACATTTTCAAAATCTCAAGATGCATTTTGGTTTGAAACACAAAATTACATTGACAAAAACACTTATTCTAAATTGGTAGATGTGCTTTTGGAGTCTGCTGAAAAGAATAATGTTGGGATTTTAACAAAAAGAATTGGAATGAGGTTTATCAATACATTTAATTGCCTTGAGCCTAAACATATTTCTAAAATATTTAAGCTAGATATTTCAAAATTCCTTGTTCAAAGAATTTCCCAAGAAAGCATTTCGAGAATTATTTGTCAAGATGAGTTTAATTTTGATACTTGCAAAACTAGAGTTCAATATGGTATCCCAAATAAGTTTTATCCTGCAAGGATGAATAACTTTGACTTATTGCTTGACATTGATGCCTATGATGATAAAATTCATGAGTTGGGATCAATTAAACATGCAATAGTTGATATTAATCATTGTGCATATAAATCGTTTATTTCAAATATTAATCCATTTTATTTAGAAAGTTTAAAATAATGGATACCGACTTCATAACAATACATTCAGTTAACCAACCTGAATTGATGGATGTTAAAACAGAACAAAAGTTGGTGCCTAAGAGAATTATAGTAATTTACGATTTGGCAATTCCACAATATGAAGGTATCAGCGAAGAGAGCACACAAGACAAGTGATAGAATTTGTCAGGGTGACATATTTACTGACATTGAGGTTATCGAAAACATTCAAGTTAAAGGATCTAAAATAGTTTTAGAAAAGATATCATTCCCATTTGTGGTGTGCTTAAATCAAGAATGTGATTTAGAGAATGATTTTATTTCCACAAATAAAAGGGATACAAAATTATTACACCTTGCAATTGCACCTGCATTTAACTTTGAAGATTTTTTGAGCGGTAACCATTGGGCTGGTATTTTTGATAATAATGAAACTGCAAAAAGAAAAGATACGAAAACGAAATTAATTATTGATAACGAGATGCCTAGGTTTCATTATTTGAAATTTAAAGAATCACAAATGCCAGAACTGATAATCGACTTTAAGCATTTCTTTACAATTAATAGGGATTTGTTGTATGGACAGATTGATAAACGCTTTTGCTCACTAGATGATCTTTTCAAAGAAAAACTATCACAACGTTTTTCAAATTTTATATCTAGGATAGGATTACCAGAAGAATAAAAAAAAACTACGCCTAACACCACCTTCTATGTTGAAAACCAAATAATCTGAGCATTATTTTCAAAAATATATCATTTTTCTCAATTTTAGCCATTCTATTCGACATACCTCTTCCGGGGAGGACTTTTACCCTCCCTTCCGAGAAAACTG
>Ga0209511_1000354_pt1 | contig 47814 bp, 44 predicted proteins | sample SSSSmetaG_FD_184141 | JGI IMG/M metagenome (GOLD analysis project Ga0209511, IMG submission 184141) | Glacier valley bacterial and archeal communities from Borup Fiord, Nunavut, Canada, to study Microbial Dark Matter (Phase II) - ​SSSS... | ecosystem: Environmental > Aquatic > Freshwater > Ice >... | reverse complement strand
GCCCGCAATCGGTCTCCTTTGCCTGCACCACGACCGGCGTGCGTGCCGCGTGAACCCACGTGGCGTCGAGCGCGATCGGTGTGACGGGCCTGGCGCCGCCGGTGTATGCCAGCTGGCAGCCCGTCGCGAGCAGAAGTGCGAGCGCGAGCCTCATCACTACAAGAGGATAAGGATGACGATCAAGATCACGAGCAGAGCGCCGCCGGAGATGCCAATCACAACGGTGCTACCGCCCTGGTAGTCGCCGACGTGCGCGGCGTCCTTTTGCTCTCGCTGTGCGTAGGTCGCGCTCTCCGCGCGCGGGGCGGCGATGGGCCGCGAGGTCATCTCGGCAGAGCGATCGGAGTTGGGTGTGGCCATCGCGGCCGGAGCACCGAGGATAAGAGCAGCAGCAAGGGCAAAGGCAGTGGGGCGAATCGACATGTGACAGTTCCTCCTAGTTGTTGGGAGGTAGTGCAGTCGCGATGCCACCGGCGATCACCCTCGGCTCGACGAGCGGCAGCGCGCGGTATGACGGGTCAGCGCAGCTTCGAGACTATCAGAGCCCTGAATTCGTGCGGAACCAGGCCCATCAGGCGGTCTTCGATGCGATCGAAACGCAGCTCACCGATCTCCGCTAGATCGAGCTTATTCGCTACGGCGTGCTCCAATAGCTCGCGCGTATAGCCGATCTTCAACAATTCGACGCCGGCATCCCGTGCCAGTGAACGCAACGCGCGAAACTGGCTACGTGTCGTGGCGAGGCCGCGCTGGTCGCGATCAAAGTCGAGCAGATCGATCACGAACTCGATGCTGCCGGTGAGCCCGCAACCGCGCGCGACTTGCAGCAGATGACCGAAGTGCGTCGACAGCTCCGGGTGATCGAGATGCGATGACAGGCGCGGCCACGCATTCGTATCGCCGAACTCCGTGATCACCGCGGTGCCACCGGGCGCGAGCCAGGTCGCGATCCGTGCGATGAGGTTGATCGCCCCGGTCTGGAGATATAGCGGCTCGGGCGCATCGTCGAGGTGAAGCGCATGCTCCGCCGCAAGGGGCGAGATGGCGCGCACCAGCTCGGGGTCCGCGTTACCCGTGCCATCGATCGCGAGGCCCAGCTCGACACGCGAGAGCGCGCGCGCCGGGAGGTCGCCGACCATCTCGTTGCTGAGTACTAGATCGAAGACTGCAGTCGGCACCGTGGCCGTGAGCGCGTCACCCACGATCCAGGTGGCCTTGTCCCCGATCCTTTCCTGCTGCGCCGCGGCGAGTGTCGGTGACAGCTCGAGGATCGTGTACTCGACCGTGCGGTTGCCGGCGGCGAGGCGCGCGATCACATCATTTGCGAGATAGCCGAGGCCGGCACCGATCTCGAGCACGCGAACGCGGCCCTCGGGCACCAGATCGCGCGTGACGAGCACGTCGGCGAGCGCCTGGCCGTAGGTGCGTTGCGCGAGCGCGGGATGCGGCACGCGCAGTAAGTGAGACAGGGTGGTCTCTTGGTGATCGAACTGCTCGTCCGCTTCGTCGATGCCGGTGCGGTGGTACTCGGTGAGCGACACCGCGGGAGGCACCGGCGTTCCGGGCTGCCACGGCGTGTACGGCATCGTCGAGGTCAGGTACGGCGGCGCCATCGCAGGCCGCTTCGCGTACGCCGACCACGGCATCAGCGAGAGCTTGAGCGCCTGGACATCCGAGTGCGTGAGCCGGCGTGCGAGGGCGGCGAGCTTTTTCGGATCGTGCTTCTGGCGGAGCTCCCCCAGCCGCATCTCGCCATCCATCGCATCCCACATCAACGTCTCGTCCGGATCGAGCATCACCTCGGTCACCGGGCGCTCGCCCCAGGCAGTGTAGAGCGTCAGGCGATCGTCGTGGCGACGCCAGATGTTCCACTTGCCCTTCATCGGCACGAAGACCCACACGCTCTCAAGCTCGTTCTCGTCGGGCTCAAGCAGCACAGCATGGCCGACGAGCACGTCGAGGAACTGCGCTGGATCGGCGCCTTCGAACCGGTTCGCGAACTCCGCGAGCACGGCTTGCGTGTCGGCCTCGTTCGCGAACGCCTCGATCAGGTCCGCGATGTCGGGACTCATCTCCATCAAGTAACCGTAGAGATCGTGGAACAGATAGACCGCGCCCATGTGGGCGAACCACGAGATGTAACGAGACCGCTGCAAACGAGCCGGCAAGGCCATGCGGCGTTCCTACCATGTATGCTGGTTCTTCGATGGCGTACCTGTTCGAGACCGAAGAGCACGCGGCGATTCGCGCGACGGCACGGACGTTCGCGGCCCAGGCGATCGCACCGCACGGTGCGGAGTGGGAGGAGGCCGAGGAGTTTCCGATCGAGCTGTACGCGGACGCCGCGAGCGCGGGCATCGCCGGTATCGGCTATCCCGAAGCGTTGGGCGGGCAGGGCGGCGACATCGGCCATGTCCTCGTCGCATGCGAAGAGCTGATCCTCGCGGGTCGCTCGGTCGGCACCGTGGTCGGACTCGGTACGCACGGCATCGCGCTGCCCCCGATCGTCCGGTTCGGAACGCCCGAGCAACAAGAACGGTTCGTGCGGCCGTGCCTGGTCTCGGGAAAGATCTCGTCGCTCGCGATCACCGAGCCCGGGGGCGGCAGCGATGTCGCCGGGTTGACCACGCGCGCCGAGCGCGATGGCGATTTCTACGTGGTGTCCGGCACCAAGACGTTCATCACGAGTGGTACGCGTGCCGATTTCGTCACGACCGCGGTGCGCACCGGTGGCCCGAGCCACGGTGGCGTCTCGCTGCTCGTGATCGAGAAGGGGACGCCGGGCTTTACGGTCAGCAAGAAGCTCAAGAAGACAGGCTGGTGGGCCAGCGATACCGCCGAGCTCCACTTCGACGGCTGTCGCGTGCCCATCGCGAATCGCATCGGTCCGGAGAACGGCGCGTTCCCGATGATCATGATGAACTTCGCGACCGAGCGCCTCGCGCTCGCGGCGCAGTGCGTGGCGATCGGCGAGCTCGCCTATCGCGAAGCGGTTGCGTACGCGAAACAACGCCAGGCCTTCGGCAAGCCGATCTCCGGCTTTCAGGTCACGCGTCACAAGCTCGCCGACATGGCGAGCCGGCTCGCCGCGGCGCGAGCGCTGACGAACGAAGTCTGCACGCGGATCGTGCGTGGCGAACAACCCGCCGGTCTCGCCGCGATGGCGAAGAATACCGCGACCGACATGTGCAGCTTTGTCTGCGACCAGGCCGTACAGATCTTCGGCGGCTACGGCTACATGCGTGAGACGCTCGTCGAGCGGCTGTATCGCGACGCGAGGCTCTACCCGATCGGTGGCGGCACGCGCGAGATCATGAACGAGTTGATCGGCAAGACGGAGGGTTACTGATGCTTCGCACCAGCTGGCGCGCGGTTCCTTGGCCTTGCGAGTCGCACTGATCGCGACGGTGTTCGTCGAAGTCTGCGACGTGTTCGCACCCTTTTTCGGGTCGACGGAGGTCTACATCAAGTTCATCGTCGGCCGCCAAGGCATCAATTTTGCCGCGCGGATCGCGTGGGTCGTCGGTGCGCTGGTGCAGATCGTTCCGATTCGGCGCAGGGTCGGCTCGAAGCTGATCGGTGCCGGCGAGATCATGTCGCTGCTCTCGAGCTGTTTCTACTTCACCGTCTCGCTCAAGCAGAGTTGGATGCCGAGCTGGGGGCAGGAGGTGATGCCGTGGGGATGGTTTGGCTTCGCTGTCGCGGTCGGAGCTGGTCTCGTGTGGATCGCATGGAAGAAGCCCGGCATCGCGAAATACGCGGCGAACACGGGCGCGGTCGAGCTCGAGGGGAAGGCGAGGCGGCTGATCTGGCTGGTCGTCATCCTGCAATTCCTCTCGACTCTGATGCAATTGCGCCGCGGCGAAGCGCGGGGGAGCATCTTGCTGCTCACGGTGCTGCTCGTGATCTCCGGGACCGTGGTGATCGCGAGCATGGCGCGGGTCGCGGGTGCCGCGGCGGAGAGCATCGCCGACGAAGCGCAGCCCGATCTGCCGGTCGCAAAGCTTATCTAGTCGGCTTGAAGCGGACGTGAAAGTGATTGTCGTGGCCCGGCCAGTGACGCACCAGCCCCGATAGCTCGTCGCTGCCGCGCGGATACTGGAACATGAACTCGAGGTCGCTATCGGGCGTGCCGCGCTGCTTCGCGTAGTCGTAGAGCCGGCGCTGGATAGCGTAGTCGAGGAAGATCATCTTCACACCGTCGTCGCGCGCGGCGGTGCGTGCGAACGCGGCCAGGAGAGCCCAGTTCGCCTCGAGATCGAAGGATCGATCCGCGGTCGCGAAGTTATCGACGGTGGTCTTGAAGTAGAAGCCGACGTCGACATCGACGCCGGTCTGGTGCGAGACGTGCTGGCTGATCTTGCCGCCGTGCTCGGCCGAGATGTCGCCGATCGCGAGCGTCGGGACATCCGGATAGAGCGCGCGGACCTCGGCGATCGAGTGGCGGAGATATTCGACGACGTACTTCTCGCCAAACGCGCGCTGGGGATGGCGCACCACATAGCCGGCGCCGGTCTCGAGCTTCGCGGCGTGCGCGAGCAAGCTCGACCAGTGGCTGTCGTCGACCGGTGTGGGCGGCTCGGGCGCGAGCTTGACCCGGGTCGCGCCATCGATCACGGCGAGGGCTTGCCGGGCCTTCGCGTCGCTAGGGTCGGCGGTCGGTTTCTTCATGCACGCGGGGACCTCGACCACCGTGCCCGCCGGCACGAGCGAGATGTCGAGGTGATTCGCGCGCTCGACCTGCTCGGTCGTGCAGCCATGCGCGAGCGCGACGTGCTCGAGGGTCTCGCCGCGTTGCACGACAACCCGCTCGGCCGCCGCGAGCCGGGCCGTGACGAGGAGCAAGGGAAGGACGAGGCGCACCGCCGGAAATGATCTCGCGATGCACAGCGTGGCGCCAATTCCTGGCCATGAAATGGCCCGATATGCGAGGGTCTCTGCATGGGTGGATTTTCCGTGGGAAGTGCAATCGTAGTCCTTGGCGGGTTGCTCGCCGCAACCAGCGCGTCGGCGGGCCCTGCCGCGTGGTGTGGAGGCGTCAAGACAGATGCAGCCGACGTCAGCGGGCTCAACACCAAGGACGCTCGCGAGATCGTGCTCGCGTACGTCCGTGTCGAGTGCAGCCCGACGCCCGAGGTCGAGGCGCATCGCGCGGAGATCGAGGCCGGGCGGGCTGCGTGGTCCAAGAAGCTCGGCATGGTCGAAGCCGACTGGGCCGATGCCGTGGCGTGGTCGCAGAAGGATCAGTACTCGCTCAAGGCGGATCTCTCGACGAAGAAGTTCGCCGACATGACGCCGCTCGATCAGTGGGAGGTCATGGTCGAGGCCGATGGACCGGTGGTCGGCTCTGGTGGCGGCGGCGGGCAAGGTGGCTTCGATTCGATCTATCTCGCTGATGTGTTTGGCGACAAGCTCTCCCAGGTCGCGAGGGTCCAGCTGATCCACGCGTGTCTCGAGCGACACTCCGCGGGGGGCAACGAGCTGATCTGGGCCGCATGCGCCGCCGACCTCGCGAGCTTTAGCTTCCCGAAGTTAGCCGACGAGCTGCGCGCCGATTCCGCGCACAAGGGTGACATCAAGCAGAAGCTCCGGATCCTGGCCGTCGGCGTGGCCGCCGACATCAAGCAGCACGCCGAGGACGTCAGCCAGCTGATGGCGACGGACGTGGCGTGGAAAAAGGTCTTCGACCTCGCCACCAAGTCACGTAGCGAGTGGGCCGCGATCGCGACGAAGAATGCGGAGTTCCTGGCGCTCGCGAGCGACCTCGAGTCGGCCTATTTCGCGCAGTCGCGCTCGATGTTCGAAGGCTGCGACGACAAGACGTTTGCGGCGCTCGGCAAGGCGGTCGGCGATCTCAAGGCTGCCGACTTCGCGAAGATCTTCGACGTGCGCGATGATCCGTTCCATGGCTTTGCCTACAAGGCGCTGCCGCAGGCAATGCGGACGCCCTCGGTGTTCAACGCGTCGATCGCGGTCGCGCTGTGCAATCAGCGCAAGGGCCTGGCGAGCGTCGTCGGCGAAGCGCTCGGCGAGGTCCCGAGCCTCCGTGGTCCGCGCGGCTACGCGATCGGCAAGTTGGAGTTCTCGGGGATCGAGCTCGACAAGGTCGGTGCAAAGATCGAAAAGACGAGCCTCGAGCATCCGTACAGCGGGCTGCTGGCCGGCGGCAATCTGACGAGCGCAGGTGCGCCGATCAAGACGATCACGAAGAAAGGCGGCAAGCTCGTCGTCGCTCCGACATCGATGATGGTGAAACGCGAGGACTGCGTGAAGGAGCACACCACGAATCACATCGATCGCTTCGTCAATGGCGAGGTGCGCTACGTGATCCAGTGCGACAAGACCGCCATGGTCATGCATGATGAAAAGTGGGGAGACTTCACGATCGACGCTCGCTACGAGAAGTTGCTCAAGCCCGGGCTGAAGTTCTCCGCCACCGACGTGTCGGGTGACCAAGGTGGCATGACGCCGATCGCTGTCTGGGCGTCAGCGACGGCCGACAAGCCGATGTGGCTCTTGGCCGGACCGGTCAAGTGACGTTCAGGTAACGACGGCGAGGAGACGATCGGCATCGACCTGATCGCCGATGGCGACGTGGAGCTCCCGCACGGTGCCCGGCTCGCTCGCGCGCACGGTGTGCTCCATCTTCATCGCTTCGAGCACGACGAGCGCGGCGCCGGCTTCGACCGCCTGGTCGACGCTGACGAGCACCTTGACGACCTTGCCAGGCATCGGCGCGACGAGGCCGCCCTTGATCACCGCGGCCGCGTGGTCAGGGAAGCGCGGGACCTCGAGCAATGTGGTCAGCAGGCCATCCGCGAGCACGTAGGTGCGCGCGCCTGCGCGGGTCACCCGGGCGCGGCGACGATGGTTGCCGTACTCGGTGAACACGAGCGCGTCGCCGACGAGCGAGACCCGGCTGATCGGCGTGGTCTTGCCGCCGATCGCGACATCGAAGCCGCTCGCGGTCGGGTGATAGCCGAGCTGGAGCTCGGTCTCGCCGTGCGTGAACACGACGGCTTGATCCGCGGCGTGCACGTTGCGCCAGCCGGGTGCGGCGAACGCGTGCGGTTCGCGGCGACGCTCGATCCCGGCGAGCGTCGCGGCGATCGCGGCGACGCGCAGGCGATCGAGCCCTGGCTGTGGCGCGCCGAGCTCGCCCGCGTGTTGATCCAGGAAGTGGGTGTGGAGCTCGCCCGCGAGGAACGCCGGGTGCGCGAGGATGCGCACGAGCAGCTCGCGATTCGTGACGACGCCCGGGAGCCAGGCGCCGGCGAGCGCGCGCGCGAGCACCTGCGCGGCCTCCGTGCGGGTCGGCGCGTGAGCGATCACCTTGCCGAGCATCGAGTCGTAGTGGATGCCGATCTCGGAGCCCGCGATGACGCCGAGGTCAGCGCGCACGGTGGAGGGAATCTCGACCGCGTGCAGCGTGCCGGTGGTCGGTAAGAAATCGCGATCGGCATCTTCGGCGCACAGCCGGACTTCGATCGACCAGCCGCGAGCGGGTGGGGCGGCGGTGTAGCCGAGTGGCTCGCCGCGCGCGATCCGGATTTGTTCTCGTACGAGATCGAGCCCGGTGATCGCTTCGGTCACCGGATGCTCGACCTGAAGGCGCGTGTTGACCTCGAGGAAGTAGAAGTTGCCCGCGGGATCGGTGATGAACTCGACGGTGCCGGCGCCGACGTAGCCGACCGCTTTGCCGAGCGCGACCGCCGCCTGGCCCATCGCCTCGCGACGCGCGGGATCGAGCGCGACCGACGGCGCCTCCTCGACGATCTTCTGGTGACGGCGCTGGATCGAGCATTCGCGCTCGTAGAGGTGCACGACGGCGCCGTGCTGGTCGCCGAGGATCTGGATCTCGATGTGGCGCGGCTCCTCGACGTAGCGCTCGAGCAACAGCGTCGCATCGCCGAACGACGACAGCGCTTCGCCGCGCGCGCGTTCGATCGCTTCGGCGAGCTCGGCCTCGGCGCGTACGATGCGCATACCCTTGCCACCACCGCCTGCCGAGGCCTTGACGAGCAGCGGATAGCCGACCTGCTTCGCGCGGTCCGCGAGGGTCGGATCCTCGCCGGCCGCGACGTCGAGGCCGGGCACGACGGGCACGCCGTGTTGCTGCGCGAGTTGCTTCGCGGCGCGCTTGCCACCGAGCGCGCGGATCACGGCGCCAGGCGGCCCGACGAACGTGAGTCCGGCTTCGACGACCGCATCCGCGAAGTCGGCATTCTCGGACAGAAAGCCGTAGCCGGGATGGATCGCATCGGCGCCGGTGATGCGGGCGGCGTCGAGGATGTTCGAGATCACGAGATACGACTCGCGCGCGGGCGCCGGGCCGATCCGTACCGCTTCATCGGCGACACGCACGTGCGGCGCATCGGCATCGGCGTCGCTGTAGACCGCGACCGTCGCGATGCCCATGGCGCGCGCGGTCCGCATCACGCGGAGCGCGATCTCGCCGCGATTGGCGATCAGCAACTTCTTCAATGGCGGATCACTCCCCAGCTCGTCGAGCCGTGCACGGGGGCCGAGTAGGCGGCCGAGAGCGCGATCGCGATCACGGTGCGGGTGTCGCGCGGATCGATGATACCGTCGTCCCACATCCGCGCGGTCGCGAAGTACGGGTCGCTTTCCTTATCGATCATCTGCTCGGTCATCGCCTTCATGACCCCGAGCTTGGCCTCGTCGACCGCCTCGTTGCGCTTCGCCGCGGCATCGCGCTGGATGATGTCGAGCACGCCCGCGAGCTGCTTGCCGCCCATCACCGCGATCCGGTGATTCGGCCACGTGAACAGGAACCGCGGCGCGTACGCGCGACCCATCATCGCGTAGTTGCCGGCGCCGTAGCTCGCGCCGGTCATGATCGTGATCGCGGGCACCGTCGAGTTCGACACTGCGTTGATGAGCTTGGCGCCGTGCTTGATGATGCCTTCCTGCTCGACCTTCTTGCCGACCATGAAGCCGGTCGTGTTCTGCAGGAACAGCAGCGGCACGTTCGACTGGTTGCACAGCTGGATGAACTGCGCGCCCTTCTGCGCCGATTCCGAGAACAGCGTGCCGTTGTTCGCGAGGATGCCGATCGGAAAGCCGTGCAGGTGGGCCCAGCCGCAGATCAGGGTCGAGCCGTATAGCGGCTTGAACTCGGAGAACCGCGAGCCATCGACGATCCGCGCGATCACTTCGCGCTGATCGAACGGCACCTTGATATCGGGTGACGCGATGCCGAGCAGATCATCCGCCGCGTACTTCGGCGCTTCGATCGGGCGAGGCGTCGCGTGCGCGCCCTTGCGCCAGTCGAGGTGCGCCACGATCTCGCGACCGATCCGGATCGCGTCACGTTCGTCGCGCGCGAGGTAGTCGCTCACGCCCGAGATCCGCGAGTGCATCTCGGCGCCTCCGAGCTCTTCGTGGTTGGTCTCCTCGCCGATCGCCATCTTCACGAGCGGCGGGCCGGCGAGATAGACCTGCGCCTGGTTCTGCACCATGACGGTGTAGTCGCTCATCCCCGGGATGTACGCGCCACCCGCGGTCGAGCTGCCGAACACCAAGCAGATCGAGGGCAGCTTCTGCTCCGACCGGTTCGTGAGGTCGCGAAAGCCGCGCCCGCCCGGCACAAAGATCTTCGATTGATTCGGCAGGTCGGCGCCGGCCGATTCGATCAACGAGATCGAAGGCAGCCGATTCTGATCGGCGATGTCGTTGCACCGCCCTGATTTCCACGCGGTCATCTCGCTGATCGCGCCACCCTTCACGGTCGAATCGTTCGCCGTGATGATGATTTCCACGCCCGAGACTCGGCCGATGCCGCCGATGAATCCGGCGCCGACGGTGTGACCCGGCACGCCCTTGCCAGCGAGGGCGCACAGCTCGAGGAAGTACGAATCGCGATCGAGCAGCAGCTCGATCCGTTCGCGCGGCAGCAGCTTGCCGGCGGCCTTGTGCCGGCTCGTGTACTTCTCGCCGCCACCCACGGTGGCTTCGACGAGTGCTGCCTGCAGCCCGACGAGCGACTTGCTGTTCGCCTCGTGATTGCTGCGAAATTCTGGGGACCGCGAATCGATCCGGCTCTGCAAGACCGGGTACGGTTGCTCGGCTCGGGTCACTGGCTTGGATGGTACACGAGCCATACCTGCGGTAGCGTCCCGGGTATGGCGAACGTGATCGAGGAAGCCAAGTCTGGGCGCGCCAGCTGCCGCACGTGCAAGAAGACCATCGTCAAGGGCGAGCTTCGGCTCGGCGTGGAAGTGACGAACCAGTTCAGCGATACGCCGAGCATGGCGTGGCATCACCTTCTCTGCGCCGCCGACAAATTGCCGGGTGAGCTCAAAGAGGCGATGGTCAGCTACGTGGGCGACGTCCCGAACAAGGCCGAGCTCGAGACGGCGATCGCCGACGCGCTCAAGAAGGGCAAGGGCAAGCCGGGCGGTTTCCCGTATATCGATCGCGCCCCGACCGGTCGTGCGAAGTGCATGCAGTGCGAAGAGCCGATCGGCAAGGACACGTTTCGGGTGGCCGTCGAGCGCGAGATCGATACCGGCAGCATGGTGACTCGCGGTGCCGGCTACATGCACACCAAATGCGCGGTGGCGAACCTCGAGAACACCGGCGGATCCAAGGACGATCTACTCGAGGGCATTCGCACGAATTCGCGGTTGGCGCCCGAGGACCTCGACGCAGCGATCGGTGAGATCGAAGCCGGCACGGCCTAGCGGCGCACGCGATCCTTGGGATCAGCGTCGGTCTCGCGCGAATCGATCAGCGCGCGTGCTGGTTTTAATGTCTGCTCGACCGCGCGCTGGAACGCCTTTTCGTTGGACTTCGACGGGCTCTGATAGCCGCTCAACGTGCGCGCGAGCTGGATCGAGGTGGCCAGAACTTCATCATCGGTCGCGGGTGGTGCGAAGTTGAACAGGGTCTTGATGTTCGGACACACGCCGCGACGTTACGTCATGATGCGGGGCATGCAATCGCGCTTCGCGACAACGCTCGCATTCGCGGGCGCATTCGCGGGCGCATTCGCGGGCGCATTCGCGGGCGCATTCGCGGGCGCATTCGCAAGTGCGTGCTCGAGTAGCGACTCGATGCCGGGAACGACCGCGACGCCGACGGGCTCGGCGAGGGGCTCGGCGATCGAGCCTCCGGTGGCCGATGCGAAGCCCGCGACCACGCCGGGCCTGCCGACGCCCGGGGTGCGCCTGCCCGACGGGGCAACACCGCTGTCGTACGATCTGCGACTCGAGGTCGATCCGGATCGCGATGCGTTCACCGGCACGGTCGCCATTCACGTCAAGCTGGATCGCGCGAGCGATCGCGTGTGGCTCCACGCGGATCAGCTCGAGCTCCACGATGCAACGTGGGACGAGGGTGCGCTCGAGATCGTTCATGTCCCCGGCGCGGATCGGATGGTCGCGCTCAAGCTCGGCACGCAACTCGAGCCGCGCGAGATCACGCTGAAGCTCTCGTTCACCGGCACCACGCAGCACGACGAAGAGGGGCTGTTTCGCCAGAAAGAAGGCGAGCGCTGGTACCTGTATTCGCAAGGCGAATCGGAGTTCGCGCGGAGGATCACGCCGTGCTTCGACGAGCCGCGGTGGAAGACACCGTGGCGCGTGACCGTCGTCGTGCCGAAGGCGCAGGTCGCGGCGAGCAACATGGCGATCACGAGCGACAAGGTGCTCGCGGATGGTCGGCACGAGGTCGCGTTTGCCGAGACGCCGGCGATGGCGAGCTATCTGCTCGCGCTTGCGGTCGGGCCGTTCGCGGTCGTCGATGCTGGCAAGGTCGGTGCGCAGCACGTGCCGGTCCGCGTGCTGACCTTTCCGGAGCGTGCGAGGAGCGTCGGCGCCGTCGCGCGCCAGACCGGCAAGCTGATCGATGAGCTCGAGGCCTACACGCAACTCCCGCTGCCATTTCCGAAGCTCGATATCGTGACGGTGCCGCACCTGTTCGGTGCGATGGAGAATCCGGGCCTCATCACGTTCGATGCCGACATCGTGTTTGCGGGCGACCGGCGCTACGTCGGCATCGCGGCCCACGAGCTCGCGCATCAGTGGTTCGGCAACCTGGTGACGCCCGTGTGGTGGGACGATCTGTGGCTCTCGGAGGCGTTCGCGAGCTGGCTCGGCGAGCGGGTCGCCGCGCACAACGAAGGCCATCCACCGTCGGAGCTGCACGTCGCGTTCACGCGCGAGAGTGCCCTCGAGGCCGATGGCGAGGCGGGCGCGCGCGCATTGCATCGCCCGATCACATTCGATCCGGACAACGCGTTCGATTCGATCGCGTACGACAAGGGCGAGGCCGTGCTCTCGATGTTCGAGCAGTGGATCGGCGAGGATCAGTTTCGCGATGGCCTGCGCGCGTACTTGAAGGCACATGCCGGTGGCAACGTGACCACGGCAGATCTCGTCCGTTCGATCGTGCCACCCGAGGCAGGGCAGGCGCTGCAAGGCTACGTCGATCATGCCGGCGCGCCGATCGTCGAGCTCGCGCTCGATTGCACGAGCACGCCGACGCTGACCGCGACCGCGCGTGATCATCTGCAGATTCCGGTGTGCGTGCGGCTCGGCGGCAAGAAGCCGATCCGTGCATGTGTGCTTGCGGGGACGGCAACTCCGATCGTCTTGCCCGATACGACGTGTCCCGACGTGGTCGCGAGCGGTGGCGGCTACTACCACGTGGTGTGGACGACGAGCCCACCGCGCGGCGCGACACCAAGATGGAGCGCTCTCGGCATCGGCGCCAAGATCGCACTCGGCGCGGACCTCGCTGCGGCCACCGCGCGTGGCGACCTCGCGCCGGCAGGTGCGTTCGCGGAGATCACCGAGCTCGCCGCCTCGAACGATCCGTACGGCGCGCACGCGGCCGCCGCGATCGCGGGTGCGATCGACGCGATCGTCGACGATGCGCAGCGCGATCGCTGGGAGACCTGGCTCGCGGCGCGGTTCGCACCACAGCTGCGCACCGGCACGCTACGGACGCCGATCGAGGTGCGCGTGCGCGCCGAGGTGCTCGCCATGATCTCGTCACCGCATCTTCCCGCCGACCTTCGTGCACGTGCCAAGATCTTCGTGACCAGCGCGATCGCGAAGAAGATCGCGCCGTTCGACACGATGGCGATGCTCGCGGCGGATCCCGATCACGCGGCGTTTCTCGCCCTCGCGAAGTTGGCCCACGATCCAAAGATCGACAGCGATATACGCGAGATCGCGATCCAGGATCTCTCGACGTTCGGCCCGGCCGAGGTGGGCAACGCGGTCACCGAGTTGCTCGCGCTGTTGCCCGATCGCGCCGCGTGGACCGCGGTCGGGGCGTACTTCGATCGAGGTGCCACGCGAAGCGTCGCCTGGGCCGCGCTTCGCGATCACGCGGCCGAGCTGTTCGCGCGGATGAGCCCGAGCCAGGCGGGCGACATGCTCGATGCGACCGCCACGCTCTGCGACGCGACCGCGCGCGCCGAGGTCATCGTGATGTTCACCCCGCAGGTCATCAAGATGCTCGACGGCAAGCCGCGCCTCGAGCACGTCCTCGCTTCGATCGACCGCTGCCTCGCGCGCCGGACCAAGGCCGGCGCACTGCCGCTCTAATAGTTCGACGAATCCTCGCGCTTGGCTTCCGCCATCAGCGCGAGCAATGCGACGGCGAGCACGAACCGCGGATCGAGCGACGACGGTTCCATGTCGACATCGAACTCTTTGGAGAAGAACCGGAACCGCTGCTTGATGAACGCGACCTGCTTGCCGGCGACAAAGATCGCGTGCTTCGCGGTCAGGAACGGCAAGAACCGACGCAGCAGCGAGAACCCTTGCTCCTCGGCGTAGCCGACCTCGGCGCCGCTCGCATCGAAGATGTGGAACTTGTCGCGGATGATCGAGCGCAGCCCGCGCTTCTGGACCGAGCCGAGGGACTGCCCGCTCTCGTAGTCATCGACCTCGTACGAGAAGTTGATCGCGATGATCTGCTTGGACTTCACGCGCAGCATCGGCCTGGTCTTGCCCTCGTCGGCGTAGACCATGAACTCCTCGCGGAGCTTCAGCAGCGGATGCTGGATGTACATGATGAGCTGGCCATCGCGCGTCCACACGCGGAACACGCGCTCGAACACCGACCAGAACTTGCGCTTGATCGTGTAGCCGCTCTGCGTGGCAAGCGACACGCCCGCAACCTCTCGAACCAGCTCCGTGGACATCCCTCGGTGCTATCACGCGTAGCGCGCGTTGTGCCACGCGGGGAGCTCGGTCAACGATCGGAACACGACATCCGCGTGTGCGAGCGCTTCGGCGGTATCCGACCCGGTCGCCACGGCGCACACGGTCGCGTTGCAGGCGCGCGCCGCGGAGATATCGTGGATCGTATCGCCGACGACGATCACCTCTTCGAACGAACCGGCACGCTCGCCTGCACGTTCGATCGCACGCGCGACGAGCTCCGCGCGGACCGCGGAATCGCACCCGTAGCCACCGAGCTCGAACCTGCCTGCAAGTCCTGCAGCGGCGAGCTTGGCCTCGGCGCCTTCGCGAATATTTCCGGTCGCGACGCTTAGCCGCGCGCGCGGTGCAAGCCAGTCCAGCGTGGCAACCGCACCGTCGAGCACCTTGACTCCGCCCGCAGCGAGCTTCGCGGTCAAGCGAGGCACGTAGGCGGCGAGAAACTCGGCACGCTCGGACGTCGTCGCCAACCGACCGAGCCGCGCACGGAAGATCTCTTGAATGATCGCGTGATCGGTCTTGCCGCCATAGCGAATTCCTTCACTCGCGTTCGCGACGCCGAACCGCTCGAGCATCACCTCGTCGAACGAGGTGCGCCCGGAGCCGTGGGCATCGAGCAGGGTGCCGTCGATATCGAAGAGGTAGAGGATCACCGCCACGGTAGGCTGCGTACCTCAGGGCTTCTGCGGCGGCAAGTTCACTTGCGCCCAGCGCTGCGACACGTTCAGCAAGCCGTCGAACGTATCGCGCATCGCCCACGCCTTCTCTTTGTACGAAGCGAGCGAGCTCGCGCGCAAAAGGCCATCACCGAACGCGGAGCGCACGCCCTTGCAGTTCGCATCCTTCTCGTACTTGAGCGCGGTGCCTTCATAGATCCGGTAGCAAGCTTCGAAGCCCTGCGCGTTGCCGGTGTTGTAGAGCGGCGCGCCATTCTCGATCGCCTGACCGATCGACCCGACGACGGCTTCGATGTCATTCTGATTGCAGCCGTCGAGCACGGCGACCGCGTGGAACGGGACGCGGCGCTCGATCCGGACCGGTGAATCATCACCGCTGCCACCCGATGCATCATCCTGGCTGCCTTCGCCATGCGCATGCGCGAGCTCGCGCGTCGCCTTGGCGAAGTCCGCGAGCGCGATCGACTGCTCCTGCTTCACCATCGGCACGAGGTAGTTGCCGGGCACCGCGAGGTTGATGTTCTGGCCCTGCGTCACGATCATCGTGGTGATGCCTATGACCTCGCCGAACTGATTGAACAGTGGGCCACCCGAGGAGCCCTGCGAGATGGGTGCGCTGATCTGCAGGATCGTGAGCTCGGCCGAGAGCTGACGGACCTGCGAGATCAAGCCATCGCTGACCGAATAGTCCATGCCGAGCGGATTGCCGATCGCGTAGATCCGGTCACCGGCCGACACGACACTCGAATCACCGAGCTTGACGATCGACAGGGCCCCGCGGGGCTTGATCCGCATGAGCGCGAGGTCGTGACCGCGATCGACGCCCGCGATCGAGACGACCTGGTACTCGCCGCTATCCTTGTAGAGCTTGACCTTGATCGTGGACTCGCCCTCGATCACGTGGAGGTTCGTCGCGATCAGGCCGCTGCGATCGAGAATAAAGCCGGTGCCGACGCGGTCGTTTCCCGCCTCGACCCGCACGACCGCGGGACTCGAGGCATCGACGATCTCGCGCGCCGACATCCGCACGTGCGGCGCATTCGCTGCCGACCCACCACATGCAACCAGTACCGTGACGAACAGGGCCGATCGCATGTCCTGATAGTACCGCCTCAGGGCGCGGTTGCCGAGCCGGTTCCGCTTCCGGTTGCGCGCAGGGCCGCGCTGCCGCGTTCGCGGTCGGGCGGGTCGAGATGGATCTGCAGCAGCGCCGACTCGCCAGCCTTCTGGAATTTGTCGCGGTCGGTACGTGGGTTGAACCCCGACTTCACGCTCGCGGTGAGGTTGGCCGTGTACAGCTGCATCCGGACCTGGTCGGGGCTGGGGCAGGATGCGGGGTCCTTGGCTTGTGCAGAATCGCAGGCAACGAGGGCGCGATTCGCGAAATCGAGGCCGGGTACGACATCGAACCGGGCAACGAACACCGTGCTGGCGGCCATCAGGGCCTTCCAGCGATCCGGCTGGTCTTTCATGCGATCGCTCGCGAGCACCGCGAAGTCGATCGCCCAGTCCTTCTGGCCCGACTCGGATAGCTTCGTGACGAGATCATCGACCGCCGTGCCGTCGGTGGGGCGAGCAATCGTCCGGGCCTCGGCCAGCGCGATGGCAAAATGCGCCTGCTCCGTACCCAGGATCGCCGGCACCATGTACTGAGGCCGCGGCGGCAGGACGACGAACACGACCAGCACCACGATCATCGCGATGTCGATCAGCCCGACGAAACGCGTCACCTGCATTCACCTACGACACTCGCACGATCTCTAAGTTCCCGCTTCGTTGCGCAGCTAGCCGCTATTTGATCCCGTGGCAAAAGGCGGCGGCTTGTCCCAACGTGCGACGGCTGAAAGCGGAGTCACGGGCTGAACCTACATCCAGCGTTCGTATCATCTCGTGTATTTGCCTTCGTGGATCGACCGTTGCACATGTGCGCCTCACCACTCAAACGGTTCGTTTTTACAGGAGCGTCCATGCTGACTGCGATCTCGACAGGTTTCCACAAGGGCGGATGGGGCATGTGGCCCATCCTTTTCACCTCGGTCATTATCATCGCTCTCATCGTCGAGCGGTCGGTCTACTTGTTCCGCGCCAGCGTGGACAAGGACAAGCTGCTGGCGCTCCTCAAGAGCCAGGTCATGAGCGGCAACGTTCAGGGCGCGATCAAGGTCTGCTCGGGTAACCCCACTCCGATGACCCGCATCGTCCAGGCCGGCCTGATGAAGTTCAACAAGAGCGATGACGAAGTCCAGGCCGCCATGGACGAAGCCGCCCTCCGCGAGCTCCCCAAGATCAACGCTCGCACCCCGTACCTCGCGATGCTCTCGAACTTCGCCGTCATGGCAGGTCTCCTCGGTACCATCGCCGGTATGATCAAGTCGTTCGGCTCCGTCGGCTCTGACGAAGGCGGCAACAAGACCACCGAGCTCGCATCGGGTATCTCCGAAGCGCTCCACTGCACGATGTTCGGCATCGGCACGTCGCTCGTCGGCCTCGTCGGCTTCTCGCTCCTCCAGGGCAAGACCACGGCCGTCACGGACGACATCAACGAGGTGACCGTGCAGGTCGTCAACCTCGTCACGACGCACCGCGCGCAGATGCAGCCCCAGTCGTAATTGTTTCTCTTCAACCGTCTAAGACTTAGGGAGGAGAACCTTCTATGTCAGCATCACTAGGAACAGGCGATAAGAAGAGCGTCGACGTCGAGCTCAATATCGTCCCGTTCATCGATCTGATGAGCTGCTTGACCGCCTTCCTGCTGGTTGCTGCGGTCTGGGTCAACATTGCCCAGATCAACATCCAGCCGAAGGGCAAGACGCGCGACACGACGAACGTCCAGACCGATGACGAGCACGTGACGCTGTCCGTGCTGGTCACGAACGACAAGATCTGGGTCGGCCTGTCGCGCATCAACCAGTTCGCGGAGATTCCCAACAAGGGAACCGAGCGGGATTGGGAGCGCTTCGAGAATACGCTCAAAGAGAACAAGGCTTCGGCGTACTTCGCCGATCGCAGCGATATCGAGATCGCGGCAGAGTCGACGAGCTCTTCGGTCGTGAAGTACCAGGACGTCATTCACGCGATGGACGTGGCCGTCAAGGTCGGGTTCGTCGATGTGGGTCTAACGGACCCGAACGGCCTCGCCGCTCGGCCCCTGTCGACGCTGTAAAGGAAGGAAGCCATGCCGGTACACTCAGGCGGCCCCCGCCTCTATCGCTCGGTCCCGTTCAAGCACCTGGTCAAGGACGCACACGGCACCGCTCGTTCGTCGAACGTCGCCCTCAACCTGACCCCGTTCGTCGACATGATGACGATCTTGGTCTCGTTCCTTCTGATGGTGTTCTCGTCCTCGGGGCAGTTGCTCGAAGCCCAAAAGGGTCTCGAGCTTCCCGAGGCGCTATCTCACGATACGTTGCAGCAAGCGCCCGTCATCATCGTCACGAAGGAAGAGATCACGTATCAAGGTCAGCTCGTCGCGACGGTGGACAGCGTGATGCGTGACGATTCGCCCACGTTCAAGATCGACGCACTGTTCGAGCGGCTCGATGCAGCAGGCAAGACGATCAAAGACTCGGTCGGCCTGGGCAAGCTGCCCAAGGACCTCGCGAAAGCATGCGAGGAAGCCAAGCAGAACATTCGCCCGCAGCCGGGCAAGATCTGCCCGGACGGACTCGCAATTCTTCAGGCCGACGAGTCGACCGATGCACGGTTGATCAACAAGATCGTCAACACGGCCAAAGCGGCCGGGTTCGATAATCTGTTGTTCGCCGTGAAGAACAAATAGGAGCTCTAGATGAGGCGACTCGCCTTTGCGGCGCTTGCGATCATGCTCGCGAGCCAAACTGGCTGTCCGGACGACCCGTACAAAGCCAAGACCTGGACCAAGAAGCTCACGGACCCCCGTGAAGCTGAACGCGCCGTGACTCAGCTCGAACAGCTGGGTGATCCGAGCGCGATTCCCTCCTTGGGTGACGCGTGGGTGGCGCAGGGCAAGCCCGTGCGTGTGCTCCAGGTGATCATCTCTCTTGCTCGTCCGCTCACTCCAGAGCAGGCGAAAAGCTCCTTCACGACCGACTACGAGTCGGCAGGTCGTCCCGCGAGCTGGACGGCCGCGTTGCCGTATCTGCAGAAGGCCCTCACCGAAGTCGATGAAGCGAACCCTCGCTCTGTCGACTCGGCGCAGAAGGCCGCGGATGCGCTCGGCGAAGCGCGCATCGACGGCGGCCTGGATGGCCTCATCGACATCGCGTCCAAGCCGGTCACCAAGAAGCTGATCGCCGCGGAGGTCTCCGCGATCCGCGCGATCGGTAAGTACGATGGCGAGAAGGCCAAGGCGGCCGGCGCCCTCCAGAAGATCATCGATCGCGATCCGCCGGATCATCCGCGCACCGCGAAAGGTAAAGAGCAGGGTCGCGCTCTCGAAGAGAAGTACGGCCTGTTCCTCGGTGTCACCGGCGCATCGATCAATGCTCTTGCCGACCTCCGGGTCGCGGCGGCGGTGAAGACCCTCGTGCTCTCGATGTACCGCACGCCGGAGCTGTTCACGCAGGTCCGTCGCGCGCTCGTCGCTTCGGGCCCGACGGCCGAAGCAGAGCTCCGCAAGATCCTCCGCGGCGAGAACGCCGAGGTGAACCAGATGTTCAAGGACAAGCGGCTCGACAAATACTGCGGCGACAAGGGTGATGCGAAGGACTGTCTGCCGACCTCGGCGATGGACTTCTATCCCGCCGTCGTTCTCGGTGACTTCTACGATCCGGCGTCGGTGCCCGACTTGCTCGCGGCTCTCAATCGCCCGGCGCTACCGCAGTACTACTCGGACGATCAACCGAGCGGCTCGACGCAATATAACGCGGTCTTCGACGCGCTCACCAAGATCGGTGCGCCGACCGGTGCCGACAAGGTTCGCGCGCTCTGGATGGTAGGTTCGGCACCGGCCGCCGCGGCCAAGAAGAAAGGCGCAGCGCCTGCGGCCGCACCGGCAGTGGGTGGCGGCGACAACCTCGCGGTTCGCCTCCTCGCGATCAGCGCGTACCCGTTCATCACGCGCGACGATCAGGGGATCGCGGAGCTCGGCAAGATCGCCGCAGACAACACCGCGGACGACAACCTGCGGACCGCGGCCGCGACGGCATTCGCTCGCCTCTCGCGAGATGCGAGCGACGTGAAGGTCCTCGACGGTCTCGCGCAGAAGTACTTCGACGCCTCGGACAAGAAGCGTAAAGAAGCGGACGGCAAGCCAAAGGTTGACTCCGACGCCGCCGACAAAGAGTTCGCTGTCGCGAAGAAGGTCGTCGACGCGGCCAGGGCGAACGTGCTCAAGGCAACTCACGACACGACCAAGACCGCGGCCGACATCAAGGCAGCGTCCGAGGCAGTGAAGAAGGCCGAAGACGACCAGAAGATCGCGAAGAAGAAGCATCGCGACGCGACGGCTCCTTACACCGCGGCCGATGGCGCGGCGAAGGCGTACTTGAACTACGCGCACATGTTCCAGATGCACATCGCGCGGATCGAAGTCGTGCTGCGCTGCAAGCAAGACATGAACTGCTTCGCGGGTACGCTCAAGGGCGTTGCTGGCACGGCCGCCGAGCGCGACGCAGCTATCGATGCGGCGGTGAAGAACCTCACGCCGTACATCAAGGGCGTCGACAAGTGGGGCAAGGAAGACAGGCAGGCGCTGCTCGAGGGTGAAGTCGAGCGCGCGATGCTCGAGATCGGGAAGAAGGGCCAGGCCGCGAACAACCTCGCAGACCCTCTCCTCGATAGTGTGATGACCGACGATCGTTTGATCCGCCAGAGCATCCAGCTGGCGCTTCCGAAGATCGCGAAGGTCCCGTGTGCGAACTGCGAGCAGAAGCTCGACGCCGCGATCAAGGCCGGCGCGGGCAAGAGCACGCTCGGCGATCTCAACCTCGAGACGCTGATGCTGCGCAACTATTTCGCGTGGGCCGGCGGCAGGACGCCGACCGTGTCGACCGATGTGCCGGATGCGCCGGCGCCGACCGCGGCTCCGGCTCCGAAGAAGAAGTAGTCACGTCGTTCGATCAGAACAACGCGATGTCGATCGACAGCACGGACGTCGCCGACAAGTAGTGGAAGCTCTACACGAAGCGCGAGGACATCCGCTTCACGCTCAACCGGATGTGAACGTTCGCACCGCGGCGAGGACCTCCTCGATGGAGGGTAGCGAGCGCACGGTGTCGATGCCGGCGACAACCCGAGCCGCGCGATGCTCGTAGCCGAGCGCCGCAGCGAGAGGCGCAACCTCGGCTCCGAGGTCCGCAGCGTTTTGCTCGTCGAGCACGATCGGCAGGTTCGGTCCGGTATTCGGAAGGCTCTCGGCGAGCGCATCGAACCGCGCGCGATCGATCGTCGGGTTCCAGCCGAGGAAGGTCGCGACCTCGGCGTAACGCGTGAAGTCGAGGTCCTCGAGCCGCGTGATCATCCGATGCTCCGGTGGCAATGCGCGGAACTGATCGAGGATGCCGCGGATCCGCGCCTGGTAGAACCACGCGATCTTGCCGACCTGCGAGAGCGCCGACCACCGCGCGTACTCGGCGCCGCGCGGCAGGTTGCGGCCGAAGAAGTGCCGCGCCTCGACGCCCTCGCGAATGGTCGGCGGCAGCGTCGGATCGCTCCACGGAATCGCATCGAGGAACCAGCCGCGCGCCGCGAAGGACGCGACCGTGCGAGCGGGGCTGCGCACGAGCAACAAGAACCGCGCGTCGTAGCGCGCGTGAAGCTCGGTGATCGAGTGCGACAACAGCGCGCTCGCCTCGAACGAGACGCGATGGTCACGCAGATCAGCACGAACCGCGGCATCGCGATCGATCAAGAAGCCTTCGGGATCGACGGGGATCCCGTGCCACTTGCAGTACATGTGAAACGTCGCGGGCAAGCGCAACCGCTCGTGCGACGACGCGACCTCGGGCTCGAGCGCGCCGAGCTGCGCGAGGAACGTCGTGCCGCAGCGTCCGGTGCCGACACAGAAGCTGATCATAGAAACCGCACCGGGCCGGAGTAGTCGCCGTGTCCGATCGTGATCGGTGGGGGCGGGGCGAGGCGATCGAGTTCGGCAATCCCGGTGTGCACGCTCTTGCAGCGCAGGCCGAGCGGCGAGCTCGCGAGCTCTGCGGCACCCTCGGGCGTGAACGGCGGGGTCCCACGACCATGGGGCGCGAGCCTGATCGCGACGAGGTTCGGCAGCGACGCCGTCGCGCCGAGCACGCGCAGGCTCGGATCGGTGATCCGCGCTGCGGAAAGATCGAGCGACGTCAGCGCGGGCAGTGGCACGGCGGTCAGCTTCTCGACCAGCTCGCGCGCCGTGGTGCCCTCGGCCACGATGCGGAGCGCGTGGAGTTGCTTCGGCGCGACCTCGATGATCGGTTCGAGTGCGGACTCGCCGCACGACAACACGCGCAAGGAGTGTATCCAGGGCGCTCCCGCGAGGCGCTCGAAGTGGCGAGATCGCACCTTCTCGATCCGCAGCACCGCGAGCTGCTGCAATGCGCGACACGAGCTCAGCGCCGCGGCAGCATCACCGTCCAGATCGTTATCGCTGAGATCGAGCTCGACGAGTGCGCCCGCGGGGCCGGAGGCGAACGCCGCGAGCGAGTCGTCCATCTCCCAATCGCTATCCGGAATCGCGCGCAGGACCAGCGAGGTCAGCGCCTTGGTGTACGGCGACGCGAGCAGTGCGGTCAGCCCGTCACGGCCGAGCTTGGCGCCGCTGAGATCGAGCGACGTGATCCGCGCGAGCCCGGGCCACGCCGCGAGCTCGAGCGCGCCGCGCGCACCCGTCGCCGCCGCCGGTGTACGGCGACCGCTGCCAAGTGCTTCGTTGGCACCGACCGAGAGATCGAGCTCGGTCAAGGCGGGTAGCGCTGCGGCGGTCAGCTTCGAGATGCCCGCGTCACCGATCAGATGCAATGGCAGGCGCAGGGCGGCGAGCCGCGAGAGGTGAGGCGACTTGAGGAGGTGCGGCAACCCCGCGCGAATCTGCGAGTCGAGCAAGCTGAGGCTGCGCAGCGTCGACAGGATCGGGCTACCCGCGAGCCACTTGAGATCCTCCGGCCGCATCACCGTGCCGACGAGCGTCAGCTCGTCGAGCGCGGCGATCACCGCCAGCTTGGGTTTCGCCGTGCTCGGCCAGTGCAGCGCGATGCTGGAGACCGGGCTCGCCGCGAAGCACGCATCTCGATGGGCCTCGAACGCTTCGAGCGAATGGAACGCGACCTTGCCGACGAAGCCGCGCGTGAAGGATCCCCACGTCACCCCGCGCAGCGTCGGTAGCGCCGCACGCCACTCGGCGCCTCGGCGCTCGAGCAGCGCGCGTTCGTGGAGCTCGAGCTCGGTGGTCCGCGGATCCCAGCTCGGCAATGCTGCGCGACGGAGCTGGAGCTGGATCAGCTGCGCGCGATCCGGGTCGCCACCTTCCGCGAGCAGGTCGGCATAGATCTGGCGCGGCGCATCGTCGCGCGGCGCGTTGCGGATCTCGGCGAGCAGGTCATCGGCGCGGGTCACGGGACCCTCAGCTTGTCACGAGCCTCGGCGATCACCGTCGCGAGCTCGCCAGGAATGATCGTCTGCCGGCCCCACCGCATCGCCGCGCGGTCATCATGTAGCCACGGGCTCGCGAGGATCGCGTCGCCGGCGTTCGCGGCTCCGAGCCGGCGCTCGAATGTCTCGCCGAGCAAGCGCACCGGAGAAAACCGGCGCAGCGCTATCGAGAGATCGGCGAGGTCTTTCGGGCGCCAGGCGCGTGGTCCGAGCTCGGCGATCACGGCGAGCTTGGTGGCGATCACCATCTCTGGCGCGCACGACCAGACCCGTGCCGAGCCTCGCTCGGCGACGAAACCATGCCGCGTCGCTGCCGGCCACACGTCGAGCTGGAACGTGAGGTCGACCGTGATCTCGTCAACGCTGCCATCGACGCTCCCGGACGCGAAGAGGGTAAGCGCCGGGCGAGCATTCTGCGTGGTACGATCGAGCCGAATCCGCTCGGTATCGAACACCACGCCGTCGCGAACCTCGTACCTCAAGACCGCCTGGAGGCGCTCGCGCAAGTCGATCACGCGATACGGAAGTGCGCAGACGAGATCGATGTCGCCGACCGCGCGGCGCACCTCGGGCAGCCACTGGTGGACGAGCATGCCGCCGCGCAGCGCGTAGGCCTCGGCGTCGCGGGCTCTCGCAAGACGTAGCAAGAAGCCCTCGAGCAACTGCTGCCGCACGGCCGATACGTTACCGTAACCGCCTCGCAAATGGTCGCGCGCTACCTCCCGATGCACAGTGACCTCGACGCGTCGGTCAACTGGGTCCAGCACGTCGAGCTCGGCGCGATCGAGACCCGGTACGTGCGCCGCGAGCACGACACCATCGTGATCTATCTATCGTCGCAAACCGGTTGCCGCCAGGCCTGCCGGATGTGCCACTTGACCGCGACCGGCCAGACCGCGACGCGTGATGTCACGCTCGACGAGTACGTCGCGCAAGCCGAGACCGTCCTCGATCACTATCGCGGCGTCGAGCCCGCCCGTCTCGTCCACTTCAACTTCATGGCGCGCGGCGAGCCGCTGCTCAATCCGGTGCTCGTCCATCGCTCGGCGGAGCTGCTCGATCGGTTGTGGCGGCTCGCGACCGCTCACGAGCTCCGGTCGCGCTTCCTGATCTCGACGATCATGCCCAGGACCCTCGCGCGGCCGCTCGTCGACATCTTCGATCGCTATCACCCCGAGCTGTATTATTCGCTGTATTCGACCGACGACGCGTTCCGGCGCAGGTGGATGCCGAACGCCCAGCCGGTCGCCGCCGCGCTCGAGCAACTCGCGGCGTGGCAGCGCGCGACCTCGAAGATCGTCAAGATCCACTTCGCGTTCATCCGCGGGCTGAACGACAGCGAGGCGAACGTCCACGCGATCTGCGACGCGCTCGAGGCGCGCGCGCTGGTCGCGCACATCAACATCGTTCGTTACAACCCGCCGTCGCCGGCGCACGGCGAGGAGCCCGACGAAGCGGTGACCGAGCGCAACGCGCGGATCTTCGAGGCCCGCCTGCCACACGCGCGCGTCCAGGTCGTCCCGCGCGTCGGGTTCGACGTGAACGCCTCTTGCGGCATGTTCGTCGCCGCTAAATCCCAATAGCGAGAGCCGTCCACCGGCAGGCTCGCGATCCGCCGTAATCGGATCGTAACGCGGTCGGCAAAGCCTTCATCCGAAGCTAACGAAACGCAAGTGAACGGCCACTACACCGTAGAGGCATGACCAACCGGCTTGTCCTCGGTGTGTTGATCGGAGCATTCGCAACGTCCTGCGCGACGAGCGTGCCGCCCGGCAGCGTCGGCATGTTCAACTACGCGCGGGGCGGCATCGATAGCCAGGTGCTCAAGGAGGGGCTGTACTGGCACCTGCCGTGGAACAGCATCCTCTTGTACCCGGTGCAGTGGGACGAGCGAGAGGAGCGCATGCACGTGCTCACCGCGGACGATGTCCACCTCGAGATGCAGCTCGGGGTCGCAATGCGACCGAACGTGAAGGAGCTGTACGCCCTGCAGCAGGATCTCGGGGTCCGCTACTACGACACGATCGTGCAGTCGGCCTTCTTCACGGCGACTCGGACGGTGTTCGCGCACTACAACATGGTCGACATTCCAGAGAACTCCGAGAAGATCGAGCAGGAGATCCACGATCATGTCGCGCAGCGGATCGCGGGTCATCACCTCGAGCTCGGACGAGTCGCGCTCCAGCACATCGACTATCCACCCGCCGTCCAGCAGGCGATCGAGCAGCGCCTCGTCATGCAGCAACAGGAGATCCAGAAGGAAGCCGAGATCAAGATCGCCGGCGAGGAGGCCTCGATCGCACACATCCAGGCCGAGTCGGCTGCCGCGACTGCGAAGATCTCCGCGATCAGCGATGGCGAGACCTCGAAGATCCGCGCCGAGGGTGAATCCAAGGCGCAAGAGCTCCTCGGCAAGACCTTGACGCCGTTGTTCGTCCAGTTGCGGGCGCTGACCAACCCGACCTCGAAGTATATCTTCGTGCCCGAGGGGCGCCAGCTCTCGGTCGTGCTTGGCGAGGGCGCGAACGGCACCGTGCATTAGTGCCGATTATTCCATCGTGCCGACGTAGCGCATCAAGAACTCGGGTTGTGCACTCGCGTCGCCGAGCCGGGTCCGCGATTTCTTCTTCGCCAGCGGTGCGAGCTTGGTGGGGTCGAGGTCACAGCGCGCGAGCGTCAGAGTCTTTAGCTGGTTCAGCCAGGGAATCGCGGAAAGCTGTTTGATCGCTTCGGCGTCGAGCATCGAGTCCGAAAGATCGAGGTGGCGGAGCGCGGGGAACGTGCACTCGCCGAGCATGCCGATCGATCGATCGAAGTTGCCGCTGATGCCGTAAGTCTCGAGGACTTCGAGATCACTGGCACTGTACGTTTCAGGATAGTCATCATCCCGGTCGGGCGCGTAAACGTCGTCAAGAGTGCAAAAGCACGAGCCTCCCTTCGAGATCGTGAGGTGCGTGAGCAGTGGCAGCTCCGAGGCGCGCAGGGCCTCGATCGTCGTATCGTGGACTCGGCGCAATGAAGCGCGAGGCGCGTGCACTGGGGGAGCGATAGCGGTGCTCCAGCGTCACCGGCTTCGTCATCGGATCCGACGAGGCAAAGTTCGGTGACCCGCTGGAACGAGCTGGTGATGTCGCTGAACCGGGGCATCGCAGTGTAGGCCGCCACCGGGCGTGCGGGCCACACGCCGAAGCTGATTCGTGTGATGCGCGCTGGAATCGCCGCGAACAGGCTCGCCGGCTTCGCATATGGTCGAACGATCTGACTACTCGAATCATGCGCCTCCCGCGTCGTCGCCAGCTCGGAGCGCAGCGGCGACAACACGATGCCGTCGCACAGACGCGCGACCGGCAATGCGAGGAAGATCAAGAGCGCGAGCTCGAGATCCGTATCGTCGAGGGCAGGCGCGATCGTGACGGTTTTGACGAACCCGTACTTCCACTCGCAGCTGAGCGCGCCGGCGAATCGGTGCTTCGCGATCAGCGCCTCGGCAAGTTCGGTCTTGCCGGCACACTGCAACGCGATCAGCTCGCCCCACGGATCCTGCTCGGCTTGCAGCGCATCGGCGAGCACGAGGAACGGTTGCGGATCGTCGAACGACAACCCGGCAACGTGGGACTCCAGATCGGTCACCGAGCAAGTATGCACTACAACATGGTCGACATTTCCGAGAACTCCGAGAAGCGCCAGCTCTCGGTCGTGCTCGGCGAGGGCGCGAACGCGACCAACGCGGCCGCGCACCAATTCAGTGCGCGGCGCGCTTCTCGGCTGGACCTGCGTGAAAGAAGCGGATGTCCGTCGTGTCGGGACTTGCTGCCATCTGTCGATATACGCGACCGACATCCGCGGGCGCGATGCCGTTCCACAGCATGTGCGGCGCGAAAGGCACGCGCTCGCCCGGCTTCATGTGCTCGGAGGCCGCGCCATCCCAGCGCCACGCGCCGCGCTCGAAGCGGTTCCCGTTGGTGAAGTACTGCCCCCAGATCGTGAGCGGCTTGGTCGGCGTTTCGGGTGCCGAGCTCCGGCAGTCCGCGAGCTTGGTCTCACCGTCCCACACGCTGCAGCTCGAGCCAGCCTCGTCGAAATCGATCCGGAGGCCCGGGACCAGCGTCGTCGGCGTGAAGAGTGTCGTGGCCTCGGAGTCACAGAACTCCTGCGAGTCCGAGATGACGGTCATCGCGAACATGTTAAATCGAGGAACCGGCATGTCGATCGAGAGGTCGGGCTGGACCACCGCTGCGAATACGGCCTCGTAGAACTCCGGATAGCCGGGGCGAAAGTGATCGGTCTTGTACTGCAGCATCTCGAGCGCGGCGAGCGCGACGCCGGGACGGACCTCTTGTAGCTCGAGCTCGGGTGGCAGCTTTGCGGCCAGCACGTCCGTCGGCACCTCATAGAAGAAGACGAGCTGCTTCTTGACGCGCCAGTGAAGGGTGACGGACAGGCGGCCAATATGATCGAGATCTGGGGTCATCGGATTTCCTTGAGGGCACGGGCAACAATGTCGGCGCAGGAACGGATCTGGGTTTCGGTGTGCTCGGAGGTAACGAACAAGCGGATGCGCGCCTCGTCGATCGGGACCGCCGGAAAGGACATGCAGCTGCCGTCGAGCCCATGGCGCTGGAGATGGTCGGCGAGCGGAATCGAGAGGTTCTCGGCGCCGTAGATGACGGGGACGATCCAGCTCCGGGTCCGGCCGACGTTCGCGCGGCCCTCGAGCGAGCCGCGCATGAGAGCGGCATTCGCGTGCAGGCGCGTGCGGCGCTCGGCGCCAACGCTGCCACCGAGCAGCTCGACACCCTTCGTCACGCCCGCGGTCACGGCGGGGTCAAGCGCACACGAGAACATGCGGCACCGCGCGTACCAGTTGACGTAGCGCGCGATCTCCTTGCGCGCGATCAACGCGCCACCGACGCCACCGAGCGCCTTGCTGAACGTCACGACGAAGTAGTCGACTTGATCGAGCACGCCGAGCTCCTCGGCGACGCCACGACCGCGCGCCCCGGTCAGCCCGAACGAGTGTGCTTCGTCGACCAGCACCTGTGCGCCATAGGACTTGGCGAGCGGCACGATCTGATCGAGCTTGCCGTAGTCGCCATCGGCGCTGAACACGCCCTCGGTGCACACGAGCGTACGCTGACCGCTCGGCGCGATCTCCTCGAGGATCGCGCGCAGCGACTCGACATCGTTGTGTTCGAAGTAGTGCAGCTTCGAGCGCGCGAGCTGCGCGCCCTCGAGGATCGACATGTGCGCGGACTTGTCGATCACGATGTGATGGCGGCGCTTCATCACCGCCGAGATCGTGCCAGTGTTGACACCATACCCCGAGGAGAACAAGGACACGCCGCGGTTCGGCAGATCCATGAAGGCGAGCAGCGCTCGCTCGAGCTGGGCATGGATCTCCAGCGTGCCGGCCTGCACCGGCGAGCTACACGCTCCGAGGCCGTACCGATCGAGCGCGTCCTTCGCCGCCTCGATTACCTCGGGATGCAGGCCGAGGCCGAGGTAGTTGTACGAGGAGAAATTGAGGAGGGAGAGCTCGGTGCCATCGGCACGACGCGCGCGGACGTGCGTGCGCTGGCCCTCCTGCCGCGCGGCCTCGAACGCATAGACTCCGTCGCGCTGTGCGGAGTCGATCCATTCGGAGAACAGCCGCGCCTCGGATTGCTCGTTGTCCATGCTCGCGAGGAACATGTCGTACGTGTAATCGTAGTACTCGGGATGCGTGGCGTTCATGCCAGTGTCCAGGCAACCGCAGCGGCGTGATCGGGAAACGAGGTCAGATCACGACTCTCGAGGCCGTCGCCGCGCTCGAGATCGAGGTCGATAGGAATGGTCAGGCCGCGCCCGGTGGCCTTGCAGCGCGCCTCGAGCCGCGCCCACGCGTGCGCCGACTCGATGGTCATGCCGAGCGCGCCGCTGATCGCTGACCAATCGCGCGAGTCCTCGATCGGCTCGATGTCGATGCCGATCTTGCAGCCGCGCGCGACCGCGATGGCGATCCAGTCACCTCCGTGGGTCACGCTGAAATCGAGATCGTGATCGGCGGGCACGCGCGGCTTGGAATCCTCGTCGCTATCGATGATCACGTCCAAGGCTGAGATGCCCAGCGCTCGACCCAGGACGCGGCGAGCGAACGTCCGGCTCGCGCCGAAGGTCGCGGCGGCTCGCGAGCTCAGGCGCGCGAGCCGCGCGCGTTCGGGGTCCGAGAGTAGCGATGGCTCGGCGCTCACGTCCGCAAGGCGTGCGTGCACGATCTCGATAGACCTGATCCGCGGCGCGAAAGTCACGCGGTCTTCGCCTCGGCCGCCGGCCGCGTGGAGATCGCGTGGAGCAGATCGACGAGCCCACCGACGTTGGTCAGCTTGGACAGCTCCGAGCGCGGCACCTTGACCTTGAGCTCGCGCATCGAGACCGACACGATCTCGACGATATCGAGCGAGTTTGCTCCGAGCTCCTTCATCGATTTCTCGGACGTGATGGCGCTCTCGGCGAGCCCATCGACCGTCTGCATGAGGTGCTTCTTGACGACTGCGAATACATGATCCTTCGACATAACTCTTCACTCCCTAGGTTTCGGCCAACGATTCCAGGATCCGCTGCGCGGCTCCCGGTCGAGAAAACGACAGGGCGTGCATCTGCGCTTCCTGCGTGCGTGCCGCCTCGAACGCCTGGCGTCGCGCGAGCGAGAGAGCGCGCTTGAGGCTGACGAGTGCGGCGCGTGGCTTGCCAGCGATCCGCGCCGCCAGATCGAGCGCGCGCGGTAGCACCTCGGCGCGCGGCAGGATCGCGTTGATCCCGCTCCTGCCGTCGAAGTCGCGTCCGCGGCGTGCTTCGCCGCTGTACAATAATTCGTGCGCGATCGCCGTCGAGAGCACGTGTTCGAGCAGGCGCGTGGTGCCCATCCCGGGGGTGAAGCCGAGCTCGAGAAAGTTCAAGCTGTACCGGCTCTCGCGCGCGATCATGACGAGATCCGCCGCGATGCCGAGCGCGAAGCCGCCGCCGACCGCGCTCCCCGCCATCGCCGCGATCACTGGCACCGGGCACTCGAGTAAAAGCCGCGGTAACAGGATCTCGCCCGCATCGCGCTGCTCGCGGACCAGATCTTCGATGACCTCGCGGCTCGCGCCACTCGAGAACCACTCGTCGCCACCCGCGAGCACGACCGCGCCCACCTCCGCGTGCTCGATCGCACCGAAAACACGGCCGAGATGTTCGACGACCGCGTGCGACAGCGCATGAGTGGGCGGCGCATCGAACGTCAGCGTGACCACGCTCTCGGAGAGTGCGACGCGCAGGCAGCCCGGATGGTCGAGCTCGATCACAGTCGCCATGGCAGTTCCTCGTCGAGGAGCGCGGTGATCACCGCGGGATCGGCGAGCGCGGCGGCAGTTTCTTCGACGCCTGCCGCGAGTGCCCGCGCGAGCGCCGCATCCTCCCAGCGGCGCGCCGCGAGCACGGTCTTACTCCGCGCGCGCGCGAGCGACCGCACGAGCGCACGCTGCGCCCCGGCGAGCGCCTCGAACCTCACCACCTCGTCGACGAGACCGAGCTGGTGCGCCTCGCGAGCGTCACGGGAATGACAGGTGAAGAGCAGCCGGCGCAGCGCCGCGGCCGAGAGCCGCGCGCGCAGCACGGGGTAGATCACGGCCGGCGCGAGGCCGTAGAGCGCCTCCGGCAAGCCGATCCGCGCGCGCTCGCTCGCGAGCACGACGTCGCACGCGGCCGCGAGGCCGAGGCCACCACCGAGCGCGGGACCATCGATCACCGCCAGCGTCGGTCGCGGGCACCGCGCGAGCTGACCGAGCAGCGCCGCGAACCGCGCGAGATGCTCGCGCGGCGCACCGCCCGTCGCCTCGGTGAAGTCCATGCCGAGGCAGAACTGCGCCGGCGCACCGCCGATGAGCACCACGACACTCGCGCGCGCGGCGGCCTCGAGCCCTACCGCGAGCGAGCCGACTCCGCGCGCATCGAGGCGAGCCGGCACTTCGAGGACGAGCGGTTCCGTCACGCGTCGCTCCACGAGTACGCGCGGTAGTACTCGTGCATGCCATCGAACACGAGGCGGTGCTGACGGGCATACGCGCGGTCGTACCAGTCGCCGCACAACCCGCGATCGGTCGTGTACTCGCCACTGTCGATCAGCGCCACGCGTGCGCTCTCGACGGCCTCGTACTCGGCGACCGTGATCGTCCGGCGCGCGTCGAGCAAGCCCGGCAGGTTCGCGGCGCCGGCGATCTTGCGGGCCTCGGGTCCCAGCGTGCCGCTCCACCACTCGGCACACGAGCCCGAGCCGTAGGCGAACATGCCGATGCGATCGCCGGCCGCGACCTGCGGATCGGTACAGAGCAGCGACATCAGCGAGAGAAACGTGCTCGCGCCGTAGGTGCCGCCCAATCGGCGCGCGAATGCGATCGAGGGTTCCGAGACCCGCGCGTAGTCCGCTCGCGCCTCCGCCTTGCTCGTGATGCCGGTCGTGCGAAGCATCGCGCGGTGCGCGACCACTCCCATCCCGGCGAACGGCAGGTGATAGATGACACGCTGAAAGTGAGCTCGGAAGTCCACGGCGGCGGGGACGCGCCGGACGTAGTCATCGTAGGCCGCTTCGAGGCCATCGAGATACGACAAGAGACTCGTCTCGCTGTTGCCGGTCTCGACGTACGGGGTGGGTCGCGTGAGGTCCGAGACTTCGTGCGTGTAGACGCCGTGCGCACCGAGCTCGAGCTCGAGGATGCGAGGACGATTGCTGACGATCATCGCGACCGCGGCCGCACCCATCACGTACTCCCACGGCTTGCCGAAATGCGGACGGCTCTGGTCGGTGCTGATCACCAGCGCCTTCTCGCCCGGCGCGGCCTGGGAGGCAACCCAGCTCGCGGCGAGCTGCACGCCGGCGGTCGCGCCGTAGCAGGCGTGCTTGATCTCGATGTTGCGCACGCGCGACGACAGCCCGAGATAGCGCTGTACCCAGGTGCTCATCGACTTCTCTTGATCGACGCCGCTCTCCGAGGCCACGATGACCAGCCCGATCGTCTCGCGCTCGCGCTCCCCGAGCAGCGGCAGGGCGGCGTTGACCGCCATCGTGACCGGGTCTTCCCACGGCACGCATACCGAACGCTCGTCGATCCGCATCGAATCCCGGAGCTCGTCGACATCGCGCCCACGCGCCGCGAGCAGCGCGGCCATCGGCAGCACGAGCGTGCCGGGATGCGCCGCGATCGCTTCGATGCCAACCCGTACGCTCATGGCGCCCATCCGAGGCCGCCATTGACGCGGATCTCCTGGCCGTTGATGTAGTTGCCGCCGGGACCGACGAGGAAGGCGACGAGCTCGGCGATCTCGGGCAGCTCGCCGAGGCGACCGAGCGGGCAGTACTGCAGCCAGAACCCGCGATTCGCGGCCGACATGCCTTCGCGCGTCATGTCGGTCTCGAAGAAGCCAGGCGAGATGACGTTCGAGGTGATGCCCTTGCTGCCGTACTCCTTCGCGAGCGTGGCCGAGAGCCCGAGCAGGCCCGCCTTGCTCGCGCAGTAATTCGCCTGACCCGAGACCCCGGTCGCGCCGAGCGACGAGATCAAGACGATGCGGCCGAAGCGCTGCGCGAGGAAGGTCGGCAGGAACTGACGCACGACATAGAACGAGCCCGACAGGTTGGTCTCGAGGACGGAGGACCACTCCTCGTCGGACATCGAGACCACGAGATTGTTGTGGTTGATGCCGGCGTTCGCCACGATGACATCGACGCCATCGAGCTCCTCGAGCACGCGATCACCCACGGCCTCGACATCGGCAGAGCGCCGAACATCGAGCTGGTACGCGCGATAGCGCCCCTCCGGACGGACCTCGGTGCACGCGCGCGCGACCGCTTTCGCGGCTGCCTCGTTGCGTGCATAGGTAAAGGCGACGTCATGGCCGCGGCGCGCAGCCTCGACGCAGATCGCCGCGCCGATCCCCCGGCTACCTCCGGTGACGAAGAACCTCATGCACCCTCGAACGCACGCAGGATGCTGACGCAGTTGATGCCGCCGAACCCGAACGAGTTCTTCATCAGGATCTTCACCTGCCAATCCACCGGTTCGGTCCCGCGACAGATATCGAGATCGACCTCGGGATCGAGCTCGTCGATATTGATCGATGGATGCAGCTTGCCGGCGCGCATCTGCAGCACGGCGGCGATCGTCTCCACGGTCGGCGCCGCCCAGCAGGTGTGCCCGAGCATCGACTTCGTCGCGTTGAGCTTGAGCTTGTACGCGTGCGCGCCGAACACCTTCTTGATCGAGGCCAGCTCGGTCAGATCGCCGAGCGGCGTCGAGGTCGCGTGCGCGTTGATGTAGTCGATCTGGTCCGGCGCGAGGCCGCACTTGTCGAGCAACTTCTGCATCACCCTCGCCTGACCGTCCGCCGATGGTTGGGGCAGGTGGTTCGCATCGGAGCCGGCCTCCACGCCGAGCACCTCGGCGTAGATCCGCGCGCCGCGCTTCTTCGCGGAGGTCAGCGTCTCGAGCACGAGCGTGCCGCCGCCGTGCGCGGGCACGAAGCCCTCGCGCTTGGTGTCGTAGGGCCGGCTCGCCCGCTGCGGGTCATTGTTGAAGCTCTGGAACGTGATCGCGCCCATCAGTGCCATCGCGTGCAGCTCCACCGGTGAGAAATCGAGCACCGCACCGACGACGATCGCGACCTCGACATCGTGATAGCGGAGCTCGTCCACCGCGCAGCGCAGCGCCGTGTTGCCGCTCGCACACGCCGCGCCGACCGTGTAGATCGGTCCGCGAATCCCGAGCGCGTCGGAGATCGAGCCGGCGTGGTCGGTATCGAGGCCGGTCAGCGCGAGCAGCGAGTCCATGAAGTCGGGCTCGTCGGCGTAGGTCAGCCGGTTCTCGTACTGGTAGTTGAAGTTGATGTTGTGGCCCGCCACGATCGCGGCGACGCGGTCGTTATCGACCGGCGCGCCGAACAGGCCCGCATCGCGATACCCCTCGAGCGCGAGCAGGATGGTCAGCTTCGTGGTCCACGGCGCGCCGCGGATCAGCTTGCGGGCGCGTTTGAACACGTCGAACGGGACCACGCCCTCGAGCCGCTGCAGCGCGGCGGTGGTGTCATAGGTCGATAGATCCGCACCGACCTTCGAGTAGCAGCGCGACGTATCGAGGGTCTTCCAGTTCGACAGCGCACTGGTGCCGGACAGGAGTCCAGAGAGAAAACCCTCGAGCGTGTCGCCGAGCGGTGTGTTGATCGCCATGCCGGTGATGACGATGCGTTCAGGCGTCGACAAAGTAGACCTCCATGATCGCGGCGCAGCAGATGCTGTCGCCGACGAAGAGCTGACCGATGGCCGTGCCCGTATAGGCGTCGACCGAGAGCGTGCGCGCGAGCATCACGAGCTCGTCACCCGGTCGCACTGGCGCGAGAAACGCGGCGTGATGGATCTTGAGGCCGCGCACGGCAGGCGGAACGTCATCGGGACGAACCTCGATGCGACCGCGCGCGCCGAGCGCGAACAGGCACAAGCCGAGTTGCCCGAGCGATTCGATCTGGAGGACGCCGGGATAGATCGGCGTGCTGGGGAAGTGGCCGACGAACACCGGATCCGCCGGGTCGAGCCGGCGCGTGCCGACGATCGTTCCCGCATCGAGATCCACGTGCGTCACGCGATCGACGAACAGGAATGGATCGCGATGTTCGAGCAGGCGCTCGATCTGCGGCCGGCCGAGAACGACGTTGGGACCATTCTCGAACAGCCGGTGTTTGCGCGCCGCTCGGGCGCGGCGCTCGATCTCGTCAGCTAGCATCTCGGAGCTCCTTCGCGATGGCAACGACGTGGTCATGCCAGTCGATCGCGACATCGGTCTTGTGGCGCGTTCCCGGCATCCAGCCGCGCCCGAACAGGTTGTAGAGGACCGCCTTCGGGCCGACCTCGACGAACGTCGGGGTGCCGATGCGTGCGGCGAGCGCATCGATGCTCGCGTGCCAGCGCACCGGCCGCGAGACGTGCGCGGTCAGGCACATGCGAATCACATCCGGTGGCGGGGCATCGAGCACGGTGGCCCATACGTTCGGCACGTACGGCAACCGCGGCACGCGAAACGGCAGCTCGCGCAGCAGCTCGGCGAAGCGTGCGCCGGTCTCGTAGAACACGGGCGCATGCATCGGGATGCGCGGCTCGATCGTGTGGGCCTCGAAGTACGCCTCGCTCTCGAGCGCGGCGAGCAGCAGCTGCACCGCCTCGCGCTCGCCCGAGAGCACCTGCTGGCGCGGTGAGTTGTACAGGCCGATCGCGACGCGCGACGCGAGCCCGAGCTGCGCGATCATCGCCTCGATGACCTCGGCCTCGAGCGGAAACACCGAGACCATCAGGCCGCCCTCGTAGCGGTCGTACAGCTCACCGCGTGCGTCGACGAGGCGCAGCGCTTGCGCGAAGGTCAGCGCACCGATGTGCACGAGGTGGTTGTACTCGCCGAGTGACAGGCCGATCGACCACGTCGCCTCGACGCCTGCTGCGCGGAGTGCGGCGGCGTGCAAATGATTCGCGAGTAACACGCCGATCTGGACGTCGCGGTTGCGCGCGAGCATCGCCGGGTTATCGGCGCGGTAGTGCGCCGCCAGATCGCGCCCGAGGACATCAGAGGCTTCGCTCACGATCGCCGCGAGCTGTGCGTCGGATCGCGTCAGCTTCTCGATCATCTCCGGGTAGCGCGAGCTCTGGCCCGGGAACATCAGGACGACGCTCACAGGCCGAGGTCCGCACGCCGCGCGTAGACCGACGAGATGCCATCGGCGAACGTATTGCCGCGGTCGACCATGACGACCTGGCCCGTCATCGCGTCGAACATGCCCGTGCACAGCGCGTACGCTGCGTTAGCGACCTCCTCGACCGTCATGAACCAGTCATCGCGCACGTAGCGCCGGAGAAAGCCGTAGAACTCGTTGCCGAACGTATCGGTGAACGCATCGGTCTTGATCGCGCGCGAGCGGATCACATTGATCCGCACACCTTCGTCACGCAGGCGATACGCGAGGTAACGCACGAATGTCTCGGCGGCAGCCTTGCCGGAGGCGACGAAGTCGTACGCCGGCGTGAACCGATCCGGTCCATCCGACGACATCAAGATCACGTAGCGCGGGTACATGCCGACGTGTCGCTTCGCCGCGAGCGTGTACTCGACCGTCGGCCACGCGGAGGCGCGCATGCTCTTGAGGAAGGCGCGCTCGGTCAGATCATCGAGCGACTGCACGGTCACCGCCGCGGACGCGTTCGAGATCAGGACGTCGATTCGACCAAAGAGGTGCTCTATCGTCTCGAACAACGCGGCCGTGTCGTCGCTGTGCGAGATGTCGGCCTCGATGAAGCGCGGCATCGGTGCCTCGAGCGCACGAAACTGGTCCGCGATCACCGCCTCGTCGGCCGAGCCCCACTTGTACGTGAGCACCAGCTGAGCCTTCTCGCGGGCGAACGCGAGCGCGGTCCCGAGACCGATTCCCTTGGTCCCTCCAGTGACGAGGACGACGCGTGGTGGCATGACCACGGGGTAGAGTCACGAACCCGCGCGACGTGACCGTAAAAACTACGGGGCGCGCTGCAGGTCGTAGAGCCGGCTGTAATTCTCGAACAAGCCTGCGCCGCGATCGATCGTGATCACCTGGCCTCCGACCCCGTCCATGAGGCCGCTACACAGCCCGTAGACACCCTCGGCGACCTGGTCCGGCGTGGTGAACATATCGGGTGAGTGCTTCTCGACAAACGGCTCGAACTCGGGACCGAACGTGGCGTGCAGCGACTCGGTGCTCGAGAACCGCGTGCGCACGACGTTGACTCGCGTACCGGCGTCGCGCAGCCGGTGGTTGAGGTACTTGCACAGCGTCTCGAGCGAGGCCTTCGCCGCGGCCACGATGTCGTAGTTCACGTGATAAGTCTCGGCGCCTTCCGACGACAACCCCACCACGTAGCGCGGATAGGCACCGAACACGCTGTTCGCGGTTCGCGTGTACGACACGATCGGCCACGTCGTGTAATCGATGGCCGCTTGCAGCCCTCGCCGCGTGAAGTCCTCCATCGAGGTGACGAGCGGCGCGAAGGCGACGTTCGAGATCAAGGTATCGAGGCGGTCGTGGCGCGCGTGAATCCGTTCGAGCACCATGCGCGTGTCATCGTCCTGCGACGCATCCGCATCGACGATGTCTGGTGCCGATGCACCGACCGCCGCGAACGCCGCACGAATCTCGTCCGCATCGGCGGAGCCCCATTTCTGGGTCAGCGTGACATCCGCCCCGCGCTTTCCGAACGCGAGCCCGATCGCCAATCCGATGCCCTTGGTCCCACCCGTGATCACAACGGCGCGTTTGGTCATGGATCGACTACTACGCGAACTACTCGGAGGTGTCGAGAAGTCCCGAAGCCGCCATGGGCTTGCAGCAACCGTGGTAAACGGGTATTGCTAGCGCTTCGGGGTGTAGCGCAGTTGGTAGCGCACTTGCTTTGGGAGTAAGAAGCCGCTGGTTCGAATCCAGTCACCCCGACTCTTCTTCGCAGGCGTATTCAACGACTGACGCGGAGTGCCGGCGGGATGACCGCAGTGGGCGCGGCCCACGGCTTACCGTGATCGAGGGCTCGACCACGCTCCACCACTGAGGACGTGAGCGTGCCGGTGAACGCGGAGCGCAATGCGGTGACGAGCTCTGCCGCGGTCTCGAACCGTGCTTTCGGATCGTGCGCCAATCCGATCGCGAGCACGGTATCGATCTCGCGCGGTACCTTCGCAATCTCGGAAGGCCGCCGTGGGCGGGTGTGCACGACGCGATAGAGAGTCTCGGCGACCTCGCCACCTGCGTACGGCGGTTGGCCGGTGATCGCGCGATAGAGGATCGCGGCGAGTGCGTACAGATCGCTCGCATGGGTGACCTCGCGCCCACTCGCTTGCTCGGGCGCCATGTACGTCGGCGTGCCGACGACGTCCCCGTGGGTGAGCGTGCCGGTGCTATCGACGATCCGCGACACTCCGAAATCGAGGACCTTCCACACGTTGTGATCGCGGTGGATGTTCTGTGGCTTGAGATCGCGATGGATGACACCGGCCTCGCGCGCCGCAGTGATGCCGAGCCCGACTTGATGCGCGAGCTCGAGCGCCTCGGCGGTCGAGAGTGCGCGCTTGCCGCGCAGGATCTCCGAGAGCGATTGGCCCTGCAGCTTCTCCATCACGAGGTACGGCACCGGTGCTTCGCCGATCTCGATCACGCGGGCGACGTGAGGCGACAGGATCGAAGATGCGGCCCGCAGCTCGCGCAAGAACCGCACGACGTGGTTCGGATTTGTCAGTGACGCTTGCGAGAGCACCTTGATCGCGACGACGCCATCGGGCCCCTGCGCTTCGTAGACCTCGCCCATCGCGCCGCGGCCGAGCACGTCGCCGAGCGCGTACTTACCGAGTACTTGCTCGGTGAACCGGCCGCGCCCCGGCTTGAGCGCGCGCTCGAGCTCTTCCCGCGCCTCGAGCAGCAGCGCCTCGCGATGCGCCGCGAGGCGCACGGCTTGCTCGAGCTCGCCGAGCGCGAACAGGGTCGCCACGCGAGACATCCGTGCGATCACGATCGTCGCGAGCAAGATCGCCTGGACCAGCAGCTGGACGACGATCCGATCGCGGGTCGACAGGTCGGTCGGATGGACCAGGCCGGTATCGCGATAGCCGAGGATGACCAGCGTGCCCGTCGCGCCCTGGACCGCCGCGCAGATCAGGTAGAGCGCGACCGAGAGCCGCAGGCTGCGCCCCAGGCCGGTGAAGTAGATGCCGAGCACGAGCACGATCGAGACCGGCGAGTACGCCCCGAAGAACGGCACCGCCGAGGTCGCGCACGCGCCGGGTACGACCCACCAGATGTTCGTGCTCGGTCGACGAAACTCCTCGAGGTTACGGGTGCGCAAGAACAGAAAACCAAGCCCGGCGATCGCGACGAGTGCCGACGCGACGAACAGCTTGAACACGAACGGATCACCGGGGAGGAGCGATGCGCCGAACGAACCGACGACGCCTATGATCGAACCGATCGCGCAGAACCGCCGCGTGCGGAGGATCTCGTCGCGCTCGAGCGCATCGAGCGGCGAGGTCATCGTCGTGGGCGTGTGCGTGCGGCTGATCGCCGCCATCGCGCCGCTCGCGAGCGTAGGTCGTGCGGCGCCCGTCGGTGGTTCGGCGACGGTCGGATCCTCGCTCACGTGTACAGGATATCAGCGACTCGGGTCCGGCGTGCTACCTGCGACCGCGACCGCGGCCGAGCGCGTGCTCGACGAGCGGCCGCAGGTCATCGACGAGCTCGGGTGCGCACACCAGCCGGATCGTCGCAGTCGGCTGGCCGAGCGGCATGTCCTCGAGTAGGCGCGAAAGGGTTACCGCGCCGTACTTTGGATGATCGATCACGTGGAGCTCCTCGTCGTCGGACGCGAGGTATGCGGCGTGGCGTGCGGTATCGAGATGGACGTAGCTCGCCGCCGCCGCCGTACCGAACCGGCGCTCCGCTGCGTGGAGGGCCTGCGGCCACAGGTGCTCCGCCATCGGTCGGTCGTCACCGAGGTCGAACGTCTTGAACAGCTTTCGGCGGACCAGGCGATTCGCGAGATCGTGAAGCACCGGATCGATCGTCGCACCACCGTGGTTGGTGCCATCGATGCCGGCCCAGTGATCGAGCGCGACCGTGAGCGAGACATCGTGGAGCCGGAGATAATCGCTGACCGGTACGCTCGTACCGCGCGCCATCGCGGCCCCGATCTCGAGACCCGCTGGTTCGTTTCCGTGCCGCGCGAGCTCGGCGAAGCGCTCGAGCGTCTTGATGAATAACCACTCCGCTGCGCGGACGGTCTTGTGGTGATAGACCTGCGCGTACATGTATGAACGCGCGAACAGGTACTGCTCGACCGCGTACATGCCGCGGCGATAATCGACGACGAGATCGAGCGGGTCATCACCACCACGATCGTGAATCGGCGCGACCTGGATCGCGTGGATGATCCAGTCGAGGTCATAGGTCGCATAGCCGGCGCCGGAGTAGTGACCGTCGCGCAGCAAGTAGTCGAGCCGATCGACATCGAGCTGCGACGACACCAGCTTGCGCGCGAAGTGCGGCTTGTAGCCCTTGCCCCAGAACGACTTCAGCGTCGCCGGCAACCCTGGCTCGAGCGTCTCGAGCGCCTCGACGAGCTCGGGATCCTCGGTCGCGATCCGCGCACCCCAGCCCTCGTGATTCTGACCCGAGAACACGTGCTCGAATGCGTGCGAGAACGGCCCGTGGCCGATGTCGTGGAGGAGGGCGGCGACCTTCACGTGCTGTGCGATCTGCGGGTCGAGCGCGAGCCGCCGCGTCACGCGCTGCGCGATGTGGAATGCGCCGAGCGCGTGACCGAAGCGCGAATGTTCGGCGCCGGGATACACCAGCCACGCGAAGCCCATTTGCTTGATCCGACGCAGACGTTGCATCGCGAGCGTATCGATCAGCTCGGCGATCGGCCGATCCTCACCCTTGAGCTCGACGAGCCCGTGAACGGGGTCGCGAAAGACACGGTCCTTCATTTCGGCACTGCCGGCACCGGGCAATTTTAGCGCCGGTTAGTGGTCGCCGTCGCGGGGCGGCCTTCACAGATCTGAGATACTGACAACGTGCGAGCGCTCTCGGTGGTGGTCTGCGTCCTCACGGTCGCATCTTCGGCGCGTGCCCAACCCAGCGAGGGTGCTGGCTCGGAGCTGGCGGCTCCGGCGCCCGAACCCGAACCCGCGAAACCGGCACCGCCGGCGGCGGCGGCCACGACCGGGAGCATCGACGGCACCGTCGAATCGCCGGATCTCGATGCGCCGCTCGCTGGCGCGACGGTCACCATCGTCGACACGTCGGTCTCGACCAAGACCGACGACGACGGTCACTTCTCGCTCCAGACGGCCCCGGGCAAGGTTCACGTCCGCGCCGATTTTGCCGGCTTCCGCAGCGAAGTCCGCGTCGTCAACGTGCCGCTCGGCGCGACCGCGAAGCTCGACTTCGCGCTGTCGACCGCCCAGCTCCTGAACGAGACCGTCGTGGTCGTCGGCTCGCGCACGCCGCGCACGAACGTCGAGACCACGGTGCCCGTCGACGTCATCACCGCCGAGGAGATCGCGCGCAGCGGTCGGACCGAGACCGGTCGCATCCTCAACAACCTGTCGGCCTCGTTCCACTCGGTGCCGCAGACGATCGCCGATGGCTCGGACCATGTCGATCCTGCGAGCCTTCGCGGCCTCGGTCCCGATCAAGTGCTCGTGCTCGTGAACGGCAAGCGCCGCCACAAGAGCGCTCTCCTCCATGTCAACGGCACGTTTGGCCGTGGCACCGTCGGCACCGATCTGAACGCGATCGCCTCGGGTTCGATCAAGCGGATCGAGATTTTGCGCGATGGTGCAGCCTCGCAGTACGGCTCGGATGCGATCGCCGGAGTCATCAACATCGTGACCAAGGATGCAACCGAGGTCGTCGAAATCTCGAGCGAAGCCGGGGTGACCGCGAGCCGCGATGGGGCGCAGCTCAAGGGCTCCGCGAACTACGGGTTCAAGATCGGCCAGAAGGGCTTCATCAACACGACTGGGGAGTTTCTCCAGCGTGGAGCGACGAACCGCACGGGTACGTACAGCGGCCCGATCTACTCGGCGGACGGCAGCGCCGATGCGATGACGCTGCAGCAGAACCGGCTGACCCGAAGCGACTTCGACATGCGGATCGGCGAGTCGTCGGTCGCGTCCGCGATCGGCGAGTACAACCTCGAGATTCCGATGTCGGACGCGGCGACGTTCTACAGTTTCGGTGATCTCGGTCACCGGCGCGGCTCGGCGGGTGGGTTCTATCGCTTCCCGTACCAGAGCGCACAGACCGTCTCGTCGTTCTATCCGAACGGGTTCTTGCCGCTGATCCTGCCGACGATGGATGACCAGGCGATCACCGTCGGCTTTCGTCGCAAGGGCACGTGGGATGTCGATGCGAGCCTCACGCGCGGCACCAGCCAGTTCAAGTTCGATATCGACAACTCCGTCAACGCCTCGCTCGGCACCGCGAGCCCGACGACGTTCGATGCCGGCACGCTCGAATCGACCGAGACGGTCGCGAACCTCGACCTCCTGCGCAAGCTCGATGTCCCGCATATCAAGTCGCTCGCGATCGTGCTCGGCTCGGAGCTCCGGGTCGAGAACTATCAGATCCACGCGGGCGACGAGTCGTCGTACTCGAGCGGCGGCGTGCTCACCACCGGTACGCCGCCGCAGCCGGCACTCCCCGGCGCGCAGGTGTTCCCGGGCTTTCAGCCGAGCAATGAAGTCGATCGCACGCGCGACGCCGTCGGCGTGTACGGCGGTATCGAGAGCGAGCTGAACAAGAACATCGCGATCGATGCTGGGGGGCGCTACGAGCACTACAGCGATTTCGGCGATTCGTTGATCGGCAAGGTCGCGACGCGCGTGACGGTCGTCAACGGTCTCGCGCTGCGTGCGGCCGCGAGCACCGGCTTTCGCGCGCCCTCGCTCCAGCAGCTGTGGTTCTCGAACGTGTCGACGCAGTTCGTCCCTGATGCGACGGGCACGCTCTCCCCGACGCAGGTGTTGACCTCGAACAACGCATCACCGGTGACCAAGGCGTTCGGAATTCCGAAGCTGCGCGAAGAGCGCTCCGACAACCTCTCGGGTGGCATCGCGTGGCGCCCTGTCGATAACCTCTCGCTCACCGCGGATGGCTACTTCATCCGGATCCACGATCGCATCGCGCTCACGAGCCTGTTCGCGGGCACGAACGCGACGGTCGCTTCGATCCTCACACCGTTCCCGGGCGTTTCGCAGGCGCAGTTCTTCGCGAACGCGGTCGACACCGACACCAAGGGCGTCGATATCGTGGGCGACTGGGCGACGCTCGCGGGCGACGGCACGCTGACCCTCACCGGTGCGGCGAACTTCTCGAAGACCGAGGTCACCAACGTGCGCCTGCCAAGCTCGCTCGTGAGCAAGTTCGGCTCCGATTCGGTCGAATTGCGGACCTTCTTCTTCGGCCGCGCGGCGACCAACCGGCTCGAGGCTTCGGTGCCCCATCAAAAAGGCTACGCGGCCCTGCGCTACGCGATCTCGGGGGTCTCGGCCCTCGTCCGAGCCGATTATTACGGCTCGGTGGCCTACAAACCGGACAACCCCGCCAACGATGAAACCTTTGGTGCCAAGGTCTTGTTCGACGTCGATCTGGGCTACCAGTTCACGAAAAACGCGTACTTCGCGGTCGGTGCCGACAACCTTTTCAATACGTTCCCCGATCGCCAGACCAAGGAAGCCAACATCAGTTTCGGGCGCTTCCTCTACAGCCGGAACGTCAGCCAGTTTGGCCTGAACGGCGGTTTCTACTACGGAAAGCTCCAGCTGAACTTCTGATCACGTCGTATCCTCAGGTGTCGTTTGCAGCCATCACCGGAACCCATAGCACCCGACCAGTTCGGCCCGTACGAAGTGTACGAGCGGCTGGGTCTCGGCGGCATGGCCACGGTTTGCCGCGCGAAGAAGCGCGGCGAGGCGGGCTTCGAACGTTCGGTCGCGCTCAAGCGAATGCTCTCGCACCTCTCCGAGGATCAGTCGTTCGTCGAATCGTTCATTCGCGAAGCGAAGGTCTCCTCGATCTTGGTCCATCCCAATATCGCGCAGGTCTACGATTTCGGTCGGATCAACGGCGTCTACTACATCGCGATGGAGCTCGTGCCGGGCTTCGATCTGCGCAAGCTGCTCCGCTACGCGAACCGCGCGAACGAATCGATCCCACTCGCCGTGGTGCTCTCGATCCTCGACGAGATGTGCGACGCGCTCGAGTACGCGCACACCTGCCTCGACGAGCAGGGCGTGCCGCTGCGGATCATCCACCGCGATATCTCGCCGTCGAACATCATCGTCGCGAATACCGGCCACGTGAAGGTGATCGATTTCGGCATCGCGAAAGCGAACAGCCGTCAGCTCCATACCGAGAGTGGGCAGGTCAAAGGCAAGCTCGGGTACATGTCGCCGGAGGCGGCGCTCGGCATGCAGCTCGGGCCGGTCTCCGATGTGTTCTCGATGGGCGTGGTCGCGTGGGAGCTGATGACCGCGTCGCCGCTGTTCTCGGCGCGCAGCGACTTCGAGACCATGCGCAAGATCCGCGAGGCCGAGGTCGCGCCGCCGTCGGCTCACAACCCGGCGTGTCCTCCGGATCTCGATCGCCTGATCCTGTCCGCGCTCGAGCGCAACAGCGAGCGCCGGCTCGCGAGTGCGGCGCAGTTCCGTCGCGGCCTCGATGCCGTCGCTGCGCGCGTCGGACTCCAGCTGGGCTCGCGCGCGGTCGCCGAGTGGATTCGCCAGCTCATCCAGCCGGAGGACTACGCGCGCTACTCGGGGCGCAGCGTGCCCCAGGAAGCGCCGACCTCCGTGCTGCGACCTTCGCAGAAGGCCGCGCTCCAGCGCACGCAGGACGAGATCCAGCTCGCCGCCGAGATCTGGGGCGAGGATGCCGGACCGCATTCGCTCGCGAGCCAACCCGACTTTGTCGTCGTGAATCTGAACGCGCGCAACGTGCCGAGCATGTCGACGCCGATGCCGACCGTGCAGTACACGCCATCGCAGGCGCGCGCACCGTTGCCGCTGCGAGCGAGCCCGTCGTACCAGAACATTCCGCACGCACCGCCGGGCTACATGCCGGCGCCGATGCAGCAGATCATGCCGTACGCCGTGCCGCAGCAGCGCCCGGGCTCGAAGGGCGGTCGCCGCGGTCTCTACTTGTTGCTCGGGCTCGCGGTGGTCGCTTCCGGTCTCGGCGTCGCGCTGGGTCTCAAGCACAAATCCGGTGATGCGCCGGTCACGCCCCCGATCGCATCGACGATCGTGTTCGAGGTCGAGCCTGCCTCGGCGATCGTCGAGGTTGATGGCAAGCAGGTCACCGGCGAAGTCGAGATGGGGGCGGGCGAGCACACGGTCACCGCGCACGATCCTGCTGCGAAGCCGCTGACCCGATCGATCACGGTCAAGGCCGGCGAAGCGCACCAGATGTTCGAGCTCGCGCTCGCTCCTGCGGTCGCGCACGTCTCGATCGATTCGAATCCACGAGGCCTGGCGATCGAGCTGGATGGCAAGCCGGCAGGCACCACACCCGCGAAGATCGAAGCGCTCGCCGGTTCTCACCACGTGGTGGTCAGGGGCACGACCGAGGCGTGGACGAACGATTTCGTCGCGGTCGCTGATCAAACGTTGGAACTGGTGGTACCCCTCGCCACCCCGCCACCGGCGACCCCGGTCGTCGTCGCGCGACAGCCGACCACCGCGACCCAACCACAGCCGACGCGACCGACGCATCACGAGAGTGCGAAGCATGGCGGTCATCACGTCGCCGATGCGGAGCCCGACAAGCCAGACCCCGTGCCCGAGCCGGTCAAGGAACCGCCGGCGCCGCCGACGCGCGTCGATCCGAGGCCACTGGTCGTCGTGACGCCGCCGCCTGTCGAGCCCGCCAAGCCGACGCGCATGCCGGTCGTTGCGGCAACCGCGGTCTCGAAGGTCGCTGGTGATCTGCCGATGATGCGCGGCGATCACGACGGCGACGTGCTTGCGAAGATGTGCATCGATGAAGCGGGCAGCGTCACCTCGGTGAAGCTCGTGAAGACCGCGCTGGATATGCCGGCCGATCTTGCTGGCGCGTTGCAGAAGTGGCGGTACCGGCCGTACATCGGCAAGGACGCAAAACCGCAAGCGGTCTGCTTCGCCCTCTCGCTCCACATCGTGACCAAGAGCGACAACTGAGGCGATGCGCGTGACGAGGTGGTTGCTCGTACTGCTCGTCCTTGGCGGGGCCTGCGATGCACCGGTGCTGCCGTGTAGCGCGGTGATCGACAGGGTGGCGTTTCTCCGCAAGATGTCCGACGCCTCGATGGCGGCGGCCGTCGGAACCTGCGAGCGCAACGCGTGGCCAGCCGATGCGAAGAAGTGTCTCGTCGAGGCGACGAGCGAGGAGGAGCTGCGCGGCTGCGCGATCAAGTTTCAGATTTCACCGAGCCTCGGCGGCACCTAGCGGACCCTGTTAGGGTGGCGCGATGAAGCTCTTGGCCCTCGCCGTCGTCGTCAGCGCCTGTGGTTCGGTTCGGCCCGCGGCACCGGTCAGCTCCTCAGCGGAGCCGAGCTGCAAGACCGCGGTCGAGAGGGCGAACACGGTCGCAAAGCTACGCGATCGCGATGTCACGCTCGCGATCGGCCAGTGCGATCAGCAAACCTGGTCGCAACAGGCCCGGCAGTGCATCGCCGATGCACACGCCACGACGGACCTCACCGCGTGCGGCACGAAGTTCAGCCTCGGCAAGAAGGGCATCTTCGCGGACATGGCGACACTCGAGGGCATGTTCAAGGCGATGACCGACTACAAGGTTCAGATGTGCGCGTGCAAGGACACCGCCTGCATGACCAAGGTCTCCGATGCGATGACGAAGTGGGGTGCCGAGCAAGAGAAAATGGATCGCGATCCACCGCAGATGTCCGAGGAGGATACGAAGCGGTTCGGCGCGCTCGGCGAAGCCCTGGGCACGTGCGCGCAGCAGGCCGCCGCCGCGCACTAACGTTAGCGCACGTCGAACTTCTGCTCGCCGGCAGCGTCCCTCACCACGACGTACATGATCTTCGCGCCATCCGCGGTTCCGACGCGGAGCTCGCCCCCATCGGCGAGCGGATAGACATAGATGTGGATGCCGCTACCGATGTCGGTCGTCGGCGGGCCCCAGTCGCGATCGAGCTCGGCGACGCGCGTCGTCGCGCTGACCTCGTGAATCCGAGCGAGTGCTTCGGCGTGGGTCGGGCGAGCCATGGTGGTGGAACAGGCAACGAGTACGAGTAGCAGCGAGCGCATGATCGAGCATGCACCGGGCCCACCTCGCGCATTGTAAGAGTTGCGTAAGGCATGCGCTCAGTAGCCAGGCAAAAAGAAGAGCGCGACCCCGACGAACAGCGTGGTGTAGGCGACGTTGTCCAGGTCCTCGCGAATGCCGACGACGACACCGGCCTCGCTGCTGCCGCGCTCTGGATGTTTCGGATCGATCGGGTGCTCGTTCGTGGGCAGAAACCCCGCGAGCTCGAACGAGGGCACGACCGAGCGATCGGTGGTCGACGTGAACGCCGCGTGCCAGATGCCTGCACGCGCGAGCACGCGATATCGATCGATGATCGGCAGGCCACCGAGCACGCTCGCGCCGTAGGCGAACCGGTTGCCGCTCTCGGCGACATCGCCGCGTAGATCGAGTTGCACGGCGAGCAGCTTGTCGCTGCCGCCGCCGAAGCCCATGTGGCCCGTCATGGAGGCACCGGTGCCGTCGCCGGGTGAGTGCTGGAGTAGCCCGATTTCTGTCGAGGTCGCAC
>Ga0209511_1000353_pt1 | contig 47931 bp, 32 predicted proteins | sample SSSSmetaG_FD_184141 | JGI IMG/M metagenome (GOLD analysis project Ga0209511, IMG submission 184141) | Glacier valley bacterial and archeal communities from Borup Fiord, Nunavut, Canada, to study Microbial Dark Matter (Phase II) - ​SSSS... | ecosystem: Environmental > Aquatic > Freshwater > Ice >... | reverse complement strand
TTGGTTATAGCCTCTCTTTTTAAGTTTAACCGGATGAAGTGGTATTGGAATAATGAAATCACAGGTACTAAACGAACTTGTTTTTAACTGATTGCCATACATACGTCCGAGAAATACAGCTGCATTTTTATTTCGTTGATATTTTACCTGGTGTAATAGGTTTTGCACTTTACTGTTTTTATTAAAATAGAAACAGGCAGCCGCAGCTTCAATTTTGTCAAGCCCCCAGAATTGTCTTGCCAGTGCATTATCATCATATTTGTGAAAATTGGTATATGGCAGGCTCAAAAGGCAGTGCAGACAAACCGAATCTTCTTCATACAATAATGGTTTGTTGCAACTGGCACAGGCCGGGGGGAAAAATAAATGAACCAGGCTATTACCTAACTCATAAAGATAGTTTGTCAGTGACACGACAATTATGCTGTAGTTTGTTTAATTGCAAGCTGCCCACAGGCGGCATCAATATCTTTACCCCTGCTTCTGCGGATATTGGTGATAATGCCCCGCTTACGCAAAAATTCAGCGAACTGATTTACTTTTTCTTCGCGTGCATTGCGATAATCTGCATTTTCAATCGGATTATATTCTATTAGATTTACTTTGCAAGGTACATGACGACAAAATTCAGCTAATTCTGCTGCATCACTTAACTCATCATTAAATTTATCAAAAACGATATATTCAAATGTTATCGGGTTCTTTGTTTTGGAATAAAAATACTTTAAGGCTTCCTGAAGAGCCAGTAATGAATTCTGCTCATTTATCGGCATGATCTCATTACGCTTGGTATCGTTTGCTGCATGCAGCGAAAGTGCAAGATTAAAACGTACTTCTTCATCACCCAGACGCATGATCATTTTAGCTATTCCAGCTGTAGAGACGGTTATGCGTTTAGCCGCAAAATGTAATCCTTCTTCAGAGGTGATATAGTGTATGGCCTTCATCACATTGGCGTAATTAAGCAAGGGTTCACCCATACCCATAAAGACAATATTGCTCAGGGGTATATTGTAATTGTCGCGTGCCTGCTTGTCGATCAGCACTACCTGATCAACTATTTCATCGGCATTGAGATTTCTCATGCGTTCCATATAACCGGTTGCACAAAATTTACAGCTAAGGCTACAGCCAACCTGTGATGAAACACAAGCTGTCATTCGCTCAGAAGTAGGAATAAGTACACCTTCTATTAAATTACCATCGGCCAGAATGAACGTATTTTTAATGGTTCGGTCATCAGACTTTTGCTGCTGCCCCTGTTTGAGGTACCTGATTTCAAATTTTTCTTTTAGTTTTTCACGCAGTGAAAAAGAAAGATTGGTCATCTCATCAAAATTCCGGGCTGATTTTTTCCAAAGCCATTCATAGATCTGCTTGCCACGGAAAGCCGGTTCAGCCATTGCTTTTAGCTCTTCGATTAGCTTTCCCTGATCGAGTTGCCTGATGTCTTTTAATTTTTCAGCGCTTTTTAGTATCATCGTAAGATCATTGCAGCTTAAGGGATAACATAAACTCAAACGTGCTATATTGCAAAAGTACGAAATCATACGCTTACCTACTGAATTACTGTGAGAAAGCTCTCTGCTGATTACCTATTTACACTAGATGCCGAACCAATAAAAGAAGGTGTTGTAATTTTAGATGAACAGGGTATTGTACTGGAAGTACTGAAAGACAGAACCTGTGTAGCAGACATAGAATTTTTTGATGGTATTCTATGCCCAGGTCTTATTAATTCCCACGGACATCTTGAACTCTCACATCTCAAAGGAAAGATCGAACGTCATACCGGGCTGGTTGACTTTATTCTGGGAGTACAGAAATTTAGAAACGCAGATCCTGAAGAAATCCAGCATGCATTTCACGAAGCTGAAGATCATTTATTTGATCAGGGAATTGTCGGTATGGGAGATATATCAAATACTGACAGTACTTTTGGCTTAAAGGCGAAGGGCCGTATCAGGTATCATACATTTTTTGAGTGTTTTGGCTTTAATTCGTCAAATTCAAGTAAAATTCTTTCAGCTGCCCAGCTGTTAAAAGAGCAGCTTTTAAACGAACAGCTTTTGAAAAAAGAAACCTCAAATGGGCTTTCTGATGCAATACTGACTTCATTTACTACCCAGTCAAATCAGGGTAACAAAAATCAACCGGAGGTCTCTGCTAGTGCCCGTCAATTCAGCCAGGGTAGCATAAATCCGCATGCACCGTATTCAGTATCTGAAGCTTTATTCAGGGCGATCTCATTAAGTGAGCCGGGTATTATTAGTATTCATAATCAGGAATGTGAGGCTGAAAATGAATTTTACCAACAGGGAACAGGAGATTTTCAACGACTCTACAAAACATTCGGAATTGATATTTCAGCTTTCAAACCACCCGGAAAAAATTCATTACCTGCTTATGCTGAATGGTTAGGGCATCAGCGAAAACTGCTTGTTCACAATACGTTTACCTCAGCAACTGATCTTGCCGCCATCAGTAAGGGTGATAACTATGCTTTTTGCCTTTGTCCTGCAGCAAATCTTTTTATTGAAAACAGACTCCCAGATGTTCTCTTATTAAAAGAAAGCGGCTGGCCGATTTTAATTGGCACTGATAGTCTTGCTTCAAATGACAGATTAGATTTATTGCATGAGATGTATCTGATACAACATGCATTTCCTAAAATATCACTCAAAACGCTATTAACCTGGGGGTGTAAAAATGCTGCAGAATTTTTTGGGTGGACTGATCTGGGAACCATAAGCCCGGGTAAAAAACCTGGAATAGTTCAAATAATAAATTTAGGTGAAGATTTCATGTTAAAACCTGAGTCAAAATCTAAACGACTAGTTTAACTGCCAAGCTTTAGGCTGAGCTAAAAGCCAAACTTACGATACCCGATAAATGAACCGCATCACGCAACTTTTTAAGATCCAATACCCTATTATACAGGCTGGCATGGTTTGGTGCAGCGGTTATAAACTGGCTGCTGCTGTCAGCAATGCTGGTGGTCTGGGGTTATTGGGTGCTGGCTCTATGAGTGCTGAATTACTTCGTGAACAGATTCAACAGTGCAGATTGGCAACAAATAAGCCTTTTGGTGTCAATGTGCCAATCATGTATGCCAGGGCCGATGAAATCATACAAGTAATTATAGAAGAAAAGGTTGCTATTGTATTTACATCTGCTGGCAATCCGGCAAAATATACTGGCTTGCTCAAAGACCATGGGATAACGGTGGTACATGTAGTACCCGGGGTAAAGTTTGCCTTAAAGGCCCAAACTGCAGGTGTTGATGCCATTGTTGCTGAAGGCTTTGAGGCGGGCGGGCATAATGGCCGGGAAGAAACAACTACCCTTTGTTTAATACCAGCAGTAAAAGACCAAATTCAAATTCCACTTATTGCTGCCGGGGGTATAGGTGATGGCAGAGGCATGCTGTCTGTGATTGCACTTGGAGCTGAAGGGGTGCAGATTGGTTCAAGGTTTGTTGCCTCAATTGAAAGTTCTGCCCATCAGCACTTTAAAGAGCTTCTTTTACATCTCAAAGAAGGTGATACCATGCTTTCCTTAAAAAAACTTGCTCCTGTGAGATTGGTGAAGAATAAGTTTTTTCAGTCAGTTCAACTGGCTGAAGCGAGTGGTGCATCAGCAGAAGAACTATTAATACTGCTCTCAAGGGGTCGTGCAAAAAGAGGAATGTTCGAAGGTGACCTTGAAGAAGGTGAACTTGAAATAGGGCAAATAGCAGTTTTGATACAAGAGATTTTGCCTGCAGCTGAGATTCTTGGTAGAATCTGGAATGAGTTTCTCCTTGCCAAAACACAACTCGCATCTTGGTCAATAAGCAATGAAACCTGATAGCCGGCGGTAGTCAGTAATCAAAGCTCAATAAAAGTTTGCCTTCCTCTCATTCATGATTACCTTTGGCCTATATTTAATACGAGTCATGAAATATCTTCATATTAAAATTAAAGGCAGGGTACAAGGGGTAGATTTTAAGGCTTCAACAAAGGCCGTCGCAGACCAGTTGAAAATTCGGGGCACGATTCATAATGAGAAAGATGGCACAATTTCAGTTGAGGCTGAGGGCGATGACCAGATGATGGAGCAATTTCTTGAATGGTGCCAGGAAGGGCCTGAATATGCTATTGTTGAATCAATAGAAGTCGATGAAGCAGAAAAGAAGGCGTATAAAAACTTTGAAGTCATCAGGTAATCTGTGTCCCGATTTATTTCTTAAATTTCTATATTACAGATTTATATGTCCAGCTATTGTCAATCTTAAGAAAATTTGCCGGTCAGACCGCCATTTACGGCTTCAGTACGATTGCTGCCAGAACACTCAGTTTTTTTCTTACCCCAGTTTATGTCAGGCATTTTTCTGCTGATCAGTACGGGGTTCTTACAGAGCTATATTCATGGACCTCTTTAATTTCAGCAATACTTACTTTTGGAATGGAGACTACTTATTTCAGATACCTGAATAAGGAAAAGAATAATCCTGAAGTTTATAATGATTCATTTCTGACTTTATTAGCCACTTCAAGCTTATTCATCGTGCTGGGGGCCCTGAACATACATTTTGTACTTGGTTTTCTGCAGCATAATGTCACACAGGTTAAAGTCGATTACCAGGCCTATGTGCAACTTTTTCTAGGAATCATCCTACTTGATAATATTTGTGTAATCCCTTTTGCCAAGCTCAGGGCAGAAGGCAAATCTGTGCGTTATGCATTTTTGAAATGCACCAATATTCTAATTTATATTATTTTCAACCTGCTCTTTATCTTTGTATTACCAAGACTAGCGAATCTGAATTCATCCTTTGGTCAGTTTATACTGCCATATTTTAAGGCAAACTGGATAGGATATATTTTTATTTCTAATCTGATAGCGAGTATTTTCACCTTTATATTGCTTTTACCAGAATTATCCTCTTTCAGGTTTAAGTTTAACTTCACCCTCCTAAAAAATATGCTGGGTTATAGCTGGCCAGTACTTGTGGCTAACATCTCTTTTACCATAAATGAGAATCTTGATAAAATATATCTTAAAGCCCTATTGCCTCAAACCGGGGGGCAGAACCTGATACAGCTTGGTATTTACGGGGCCTGTTATAAACTTGCGGTATTTTTGAATCTGTTTATACAGGGATTCAGACTAGGTGCCGAACCATTCTTTTTTAACCATGCCTCTGAGCCTGATGCCAGGAAGACCTACGCGGTTATCATGGACTATTTTATCATAATCGTGGCAATTATTTTTCTTGGTATAGTGTGCAATATTGAATGGCTGAAATATTTTATTAATAACAGATCATACTGGTCAGGTCTGAAGATCGTGCCTGTAATTTTAATGGGTTATGTATGCCTGGGGATCTATATGAATCTGTCAATCTGGTATAAGCTCTCAGATCAAACCCGTTACGCATTCTATATTTCAGGTATCGGAGCTCTGATTACAATTATCATGAACCCTATTTTGATACCACTTATGGGCTATATGGGTTCTGCATATACTACAATGTCGGCTTATTTTGTAATGATGGTTTGTTCATACGTCTGGGGGCAAAAGCATTATCCAATTCCCTATAATTTGAGAAAAAACCTAATCTTGATAGGGACGGCTGTTTTATTGGTTTTTCTATCGTTTATAGTTTTTAAGAGAAATGTTTATATCGGAAATCTGATTTTCTTATCTTTTGTCGGGCTCATAGCATGGTTCGAGAAAGCTAATTTGAAAAAATTATTTCCGGCAAAATTTTAAGTAAAGCATACAGTTGGTTTATAATTTTCCTGAGTATTCGTGAGAATAAATTCAACCCGAAAATTTACTGCTAGAGAAAACATTAATACCCGCAATATGACAATTAAAATTATTAATAAGTCTTCAAATGCACTACCTGCTTATGAAACTGAGATGGCAGCAGGTCTTGATTTACGGGCATTTTTACAAGAAGATGTAATCGTAAAACCCCTTGAGCGGGTTTTGATTCCTACAGGTATTTATCTTGAATTACCACAGGGGGTTGAAGCACAGATTCGTCCAAGAAGTGGTCTTGCCTTTAAACATGGTATAAGCATACTGAATAGTCCGGGTACAATAGATCCTGACTATAGGGGTGAACTAAAGGTTTTATTAATAAATTTCTCCCATGAGCCCTTTAAAGTTTCTACAGGTGACCGCATCGCCCAGATGGTTATTGCCCGTTATGAGCATATTGGCTTTGATCTGGTAGAAGTACTTTCAGAGACAGTTCGTGGTTCAGCAGGATATGGTCATACTGGCAAGAAGTAAGTTTATAGCCGTTAAACTATTGGGCAGATAATTCGTATATAGTACCTATTCTAAATACGAACGGTGGATATATTGAATCTCCTGATGATAGTCTGTTTTTAACAGGCCCAGGAATTGATGATATTTAAGAAGGATAATTTCATGACCAAAGGCAATACTTTTTTTATTATATTATTTATAGCCGGGTTTATATCGTCTCAGATTTTATATGCACAGCAATCTCAGAATGGGAAAACAGGTGTCAAAAGAATTAAGCCCAGAGCAGATCTGTATAACACCCGTAATGAATCAATTACGGCTGCAGATAGCATGAATGCAAAGTTTTATTTCCTTAAAGGTATTGGAAATAAAATTAGTGGGAACATAACTGGAGCTGTAGAAAATTTTAATGAATGCCTCAAATATGATGTTAACAATGATGCAGCATATTATGAACTTGCGTTGGCCCGCTTCAACGCCCAGGTTTTTCCAGAAGCTCTTTTAAATATTAACAGGGCCGTTTTACTTAAACCTCATCAAATCTGGTATCTCAATCTTCAGGCTACACTGTATGATCAGAAAGCTGATTTTGTAAAACTTGCTGAAGTATACGGGCATATGATTGAAATTGAGCCAGACAAGGTGAATTATTATATAGCCAGGGCGAATTCACTTGTAAGTGCAGGTGATAATGAAGGTGCAATTTCTACGTTAGATCTTATTGAAAAAAGAGATGGTTTAACTGAAGACATTGAATTTCAAAAACAGAAAATTTTTCTGAAAATGAACCAGTCTGCCAAAGCAATTCAAAGTATGCAGCAACTGATCAATGATAATCCACAAGACCCGCGTTATTATCTTCTTTTGGCTGAAATTTATAGAACCCAGAATCAGAATGACCTTGTTTTTAAATCATTGCAAAAAGCTATCCGTATTGACTCAGCAAATGGGTATGCTCAGCTAGCACTTTCAGATTATTATCGGGCTATTGGAAATAAAGAGGCAACATTTACTGCTTTGAAAAATGCTTTTGCGTCAGATGATGTTGATACCGAACAAAAGAAACGGCTGATTATTGATAATTATGTGAATACCCAGGCATCTGATCAACACGAGGGTTTGGAGCTTGCCCGTATAGTGAGCCGCAACAATCCAGAAGATTCACAGGCTCAGGCTATTTATGCGGGCTTCCTGGCACATAATCCTGAAACTACCCGTGAAGGACGTGATGCCGTACAGTCTCTGATTGAAAAAAATAAGTCAAACTTTAGTTTATGGACAAATCTGATAATCTCAGATTTTAACCTGCGTGTTTATCATGATGCTGTAAAGCATACCGCTGAAGCTATAAGCTATTTTCCAAACCAGGTTATATTATACTGGTATCAGGGAATTGCGCTTAATCAGGAATTGAAATTCAGGGCCGCTATTGAAAGCTTAAAAACAGGATTAACACTGGCTGAAGGCCAGGCTGATCTTGAAGCCCAGCTTTATCAGGTGCTGGGTGATGCATATCATGGTGCTGGTGAAAATACATTATCAGATGATTCATATGATAAAAGCCTGAATAAAAGACCAGACGATGCGGGCACATTAAATAATTATGCCTATTATCTGTGCGTTCGCAAGAAGCGCCTTGACCGTGCTGAAGCTATGTCTGTCAGAGCAAATACTCTTGAACCAGGAAATATCAATTATGAAGATACTCTGGCCTGGATATTTTATAGTCAGCAAGAATATGATAAGGCCTTGCTGGTAATAGAGAAGGCGCTAAATAATAATGCTGGAAATAATGCGACCATTTACGATCATTATGGAGATATACTCTACAAAATGGGTAAAACAGCAGAGGCAGTAGAAAGTTGGAAAAAAGCCCGTGCTTTTGGCTCAAAGGATTTAAATTTGAGCAGAAAGATTGCTAACAGAAAAATATATGAGTAAATACCTGTTATTGATAATTGCCCTGTTAGGGATTACTGCCTGCAAATCCAAGAAAGTTTTGGTTAAGCAACAAGTTGTCATTCCTGTTACGGCTCCTGCAGATCTGCTAAAAAGAAACTTCTTTATTAAGTCTGATTCGGCTGATCTTGAGTACAAGACATTCAGTGCAAAAGGAAAAATTGAAATTGCCATTAATGGGTCGAAACATGCGGCAACTATTAATATCAGGATCAAAAAAGATCAGATTATCTGGGCATATATTAATGCCAGTTTTTTACCTGTAGCCCAGGCCTATATTACGCCTGACAGTATAAAAGTTTTAAATATACTTCAAGGTATTTATACACGTAAAGGATTTGATTTCGTCAGGAAATACGCAGGACAACGTTTTGATTTTAAAACGCTGCAAGCCATTCTGACAGGTAATAAGCCAGGAAGTTTTATCTCTCAGGAAGACAGTTACAAGGTGCTAGAAGCGATGGGGTATCAGTTAAGCGGACAAAAAGACTCAATTGCTGTGCAGTTAAATTTTAACCAGGTCTATAAGCCCATTGATGTTGATCTGTCTAATGTAAGCCAGAATCAACATCTTCATGTAAACTACAGCAATTTTTTTGTCGTTGGGAATAAAACTATTCCGCAGTCAATTGCTATTTCATCTAAGGTTAAAACGAATGATATGAATCTTAGTCTGTCGTACAAAAAAGTTGAACTTAACGAAAACCTTGAATTTCCTTTTAACCCGCCAACGCAATAAAATGAGCGTGTTAAATCCTAAAATTACCTTGATTGTACTAGTGGTAGTTCTTATCACCTCAAATCTTTATGCTCAGTCAAAAACCGAGTTATTAAAAAAGAAACAAGCTCTTCAACGGGAAATTGAAAACACAAATAAGGTACTTACTGAGACTCAGGAAAATAAGGATGTCACAATGAAGCAATTGAGAACCTTGGGTAGCCAGGTCGAAACCCGGCAAAAACTAATTGAAACCATCAATACCCAGGTTAAGAACCTGAGCTATGAGATCTCAGATAATAAGCATAATATAAGTTCTTTACAGAAAGAGGAAGATAAATTAAAAATTGAATATGCTGGTATGATCCGTTATGCTTACCGTAACCAGAGTGCATATAACAAACTGATGTTTATTTTTGCCGCCAGCTCATTTAACCAGGCGTATAACCGCTTGAAATACCTTGAACAGTTTTCACAATACAGACGTGAACAGGTACAGACAATTACCAGTACACAGGAGAAAATTCACGGCAAAATTCAGGTTCTTGATAAAAACAAAGACGATAAGGATCAATTACTTGGTGAACAGCAAAAAGAAAAAAAACAGCTTGACGTAGAGAAGGGTCAGCAGGCCCATGTTTATAGTCAGTTACAAAAACAAAGTAAAAAGCTAGAGGCTCAACTAGCACGTCACCAGCGTGATTTAAGGCGTCTGAATAATGCTATTCAATCGGCCATAAGAAGAGAAATTGAAGAAGCCCGGCGCAGGGCTGAGCAAGAAGCCAGAGCCAGAGAAGCTGCCAATGCAACGGCAACTACGCATTCTGCATTGCCAAAAAGTACGAATAGCTCAGCCAATTTGGTACTTACACCCGAAGCTGCCAGGCTTTCAAACCAGTTTGCCGATAATCGTGGGTCATTACCATGGCCAGTTGAACGTAGAGGACGTATTATAGACCCGTTTGGGATTCATGAAGATCCATTATTGCCCAGAGTGAAGATTAATTCTGTAGGTATCGTATTTGAAACAGTCGGTAATGCTACTGTAAGAGCGGTATTTAGCGGTGAAGTTTCTGAGATTGTACCACTCGATGGTCTGTATGCTGTTCTAATCAGACATGGAGAATATTTCACCGTTTATGGCAATCTTAAGTCAGTTGAAGTAAAGCGTGGGCAAAAGGTTAGCACCAAAGACCCTGTTGGGGTAGTCGCTGCTGATGAAGAACAAGGCCCAAGTTGTATGTTCCAGGTTTGGAAAGGCAAAACCCCAATGAATCCTACATCCTGGCTTGCGAACTAATTTTTTACGATAAAATCCGTTGAATCTTTTATATCGTATCTTTGCTGTACAGTCAAGGGTTAGTATTTAATTTACGCCGGGGAGAACTTTATTTTTAAACTGTCGTTTAGTATTCTGCACCTGATAACACTTTAAAGACTAAAATCATATGCTTCATTTTCAAATTTTGTTTTTAGACATTGGCGGACCTGAAATGATGCTCATCATGGTTGCAGCCCTACTTATGTTTGGAGGTCAGAAGCTTCCTGAGCTCGCAAGGGGTCTTGGAAAAGGAATAAGGGATTTTAAAGATGCGGCTAATGGTGTCAAAGATGATCTTCAAGATTCAATGACCAAATTACAGGAAGAGCATGCCAATATTACCAATGGGTTAAATATTGTAGACTCTCACAACCAGCCTTATACCACACTTAGTCCTGTTGTAGAACCGTCAACCCATTCGTCACAAGACAATATTTCTGAAGCTATACTGGTTGATGAACATAATCATCCGTTAACAGGTGCAGTAGTTGAGGCAATACCTGCCATTATTACTAGCAGTCATGCTGCTGATTTAGCAGGCAGCAGACCCCTGATCACCCCGGCCAGTAGTGAATCAATACCGTATTCGGCAAATGCTGCCATACTAACGTCAAAGCCTGAAATTGCTGATGCGCTTACTGACCAAGCTAAAATAGATCATTCAGGTAATACTTCTTCTGAAAAATAAAATTTGGGCCTAAATAGCCGCTTCGATTTAATTAGTGAATAGTTTACACGTTTAATTATACCAATTTAACTTTAATTGTATGATCATGATGATTTTAGGTATGTTCGGCCTTGGTGGCCCAGAAATGCTGCTGATATTGTTTGCACTTCTTTTATTATTCGGAGGTAAAAAAATTCCCGAACTTGCAAAAGGACTTGGAAAAGGAATCAGAGAGTTTAAAGATGCGTCAAATGCTGACGAAGTTAAGCCTGTTGATAAAGCCCCTGAAACTAAATTGTAATTTATTGAAGTTCACATTAAAGCAGATTTTTTGAGATCTTATTTAACTCTTTCAGAAGTAAAAGCTGATCATTCGGCGGGGAAAATTACTATTCCACAACTCGTTGATACCTATCTTGAGCGCATTGAAAAGCTACGACATCTCAATGCTTTTGTAGAGGTGTTTACTGATGAAGTTAGATTGAGGGCTATTGAAGTCGATGCTAGGATGAAAGCTGGTACAGCCGGAAAGCTTGCCGGTATGGTCATAGGCATCAAAGATAATATAGCTTATAAAGGCCATGCCATGAGTGCATCGTCTAAAATTTTGGATGGTTTTATTTCATTATTTAATTCAACTGTTGTAGAGCGACTCTTAAAAGAAGACGCAATTATTATAGGCAGGTTGAATTGTGATGAATTTGCGATGGGCGGTTCAAATGAAACATCATTTTACGGACCAGTTAAAAACTTCGACGATATTTCAAAAGTTTCAGGAGGTTCGTCTGGAGGTTCTGCTGTAGCAGTTCAGGCAGACCTTTGTCTTGCCGCATTAGGTACAGATACTGGGGGAAGTGTCAGGCAACCTGCTTCATTTTGCGGGGTTGTTGGGCTCAAGCCAACTTATGGCCGTATATCACGTTATGGTATCGTGGCTTTTGGTTCTTCTTTTGACCAGGTGGGTACGCTTTCTCATAGTGTTTCAGATTCAGCCCTTATTCTAGATGTACTAGCCGGACAAGACGACAAAGACGCAACCTCATCTGCTCACCCGGTGGGTAATTATAAAAGCAGCACTGAATCTTCAGCTAAGCTGCGTCGTATTGCCTATATCAGTGAATATCTTGAAAGTTCGGGCCTTGATCCTTTTATCAAGGGAAAGACCCTTGAACTAATAAACCAGCTAAAACAGGAAGGTCACACAGTAGAAGCAGTTCATTTTCCCTACCTTGAATATCTGGTACCTGCTTATTACGTTTTAACAACTGCTGAGGCATCTTCAAATCTTTCGCGCTATGATGGTGTTCATTTTGGCTATAGAAGCCCGAATGCGCATGATTTAGAAAGCACCTATAAGAAAAGCCGTTCAGAGGGGTTTGGCCCAGAAGTTAAAAGAAGAATCATGCTGGGCACTTTCGTCTTATGTGCAGGTTATTATGATGCCTATTATGGGAAAGCCCAGAAAGTCAGAAGGCTTATACAAGAAGCGACAAACCAAATTCTTGATAAGTACGATTTTATCATTACTCCTTCGACCCCTACGACAGCTTTTGGAATTGGTGAAAAAATTGAAGATCCTATCGTAATGTACCTGGCCGATATATTTAATGTTCAAGCTTCCCTTGCGGGTATCCCTGCCATTTCAGTTCCGCTTTTTCGTCATCCTAACTCAATGGCCGTCGGAATGCAATTGATGGGGAAGAAATTTGATGAAGAAAATCTCCTTTCTTTTGCTGCCAGGCTAACCGAAATGGATTTTCAAACGGTTGATGCTTAAGGCATTTCAACTGAAACAATCTGGTTACATACTTCGTTAAAAAGTATGTATTTCCAGTTGGATTTATTATTCTTGTATGAGACGTGTTACTTACTTATACTTAGTGGTAACTTTTACCGTTCTTATCACCTTATAGCAATACTAAATAAAGACAAGAAAATCTGTCTTAAACTAAATTGATGTAGATGAAGAAAGTTATTTCCTTAATCCTGTTTACTGTATTTACCTCTACAGCTTTTGCTAGCAACCGATCTTTCACGGATACAGCCAAAACTAAAAAAATCCTATCTGCAGCTTTACATGTTCCTGCTATTTTGGCAAAAAGCCTCAGGTCTTTGTTTGGAATTAATCAAGCTGATACCATAAGCTCTGCTGTTACAAAAACGATAATTTCATTAAATGACACTTCCCTGGTTCTCGCAGAAGATATTCCAATGCCAGTTAATGAGCTGAGCGTTTTTGAAAATGAACTTTATCACAAACGGCTTGATACACTACAGAAAGAAATCCCGTTAAGTTATAATGAATTTGTTCAATCGTATATCAATTTGTATGCCTATCATAGAAGAGCTTTAGTTGAAAGGTTATTAGGAGAGGGTTCTTACTATTTCCCGATTTTCGAGAAGGCATTAAAGACAGAAGGTGTTCCCGAACAATTGAAATATTTACCCATAATTGAGTCTCAGCTAAACCCATTTGCCCTGTCTAGAGTCGGAGCCAGCGGTTTGTGGCAGTTTATGTATACTACCGGTAAGGGATATGGCCTTCAAATCAATTCATATCTTGATGAAAGACTTGACCCTGTTAAGGCAAGTCTGGCAGCAGCACGCTACTTTAAAGACAGTTATGAACGTTACGGTGATTGGCTACTTGTGATTGCCTCATATAATTGCGGTACAGGCAATGTAGACCGCGCTATCAAACGGTCTGGTGGAGCCCATGATTTCTGGACAATCAAACGCTTTTTACCCAAAGAAACCCGAAGCTATGTACCTGCATTTATTGCCGCAACGTATATCTTCAGCTATGCCAGGCATCATGGTCTGCGTGCTCAAAAACCTATATTTTCGGTTCAAAATGATTCTGTTCTGGTTAACAATAAACTAGCCCTGAATACTATTGCCACAGTATTAAATATAAATCCTGATGATTTAAGAAAGCTTAACCCACAGTATAGAAGGGGCATTGTAACCGGAACAGCCGATGACCAGCTTGCTATTATAATGCCCCGTGACAAGAAGAAAATGTTTCTTGCCATGCGTGATAAATTAAATGATCAGCCTGATAATCTAAATATGACCCAGGTGGGTTACTCTACAACTGAGATACAGCATTCTGTGCATAGCACGATAGTTCATAAAGTAAGAAGGGGAGAAACTCTTGCAATGATAGCTTTGCATTATGATGTAACTGTACAAGATCTACGGGTCTGGAATCAACTTCATCATTTGTCAATTGACAAGGGTCAGCATATTAAAATTAAAACCAGTCATTCTTCACAATCAGGCACAACCATTACCAGACACTCAAGACATTCGAGAAAAAATATGGCGAATTATTACAAGGTGCGCAGGGGTGATACGCTTTCTATTATCGCAAAAAGGTTTAATATTCCACTTACTATCTTGCGAAATGCCAATCGGGGGCATCTAAGCAGCCTGAGGGCTGGTCAGACACTTAAGGTTTGAGTATTAAATAAACATCTAAATAATATGCCGTTCCTGTTTATGGAGCGGCATTTTTATTTAGATTTGGTTTTCTACCAATACGTAAATATGAGTTCGTCAGATAAGAAACAAGAAGCTCTTGATTACCATTCGCAAGGAAGACCGGGCAAAATTGAAGTTGTCCCAACCAAACCATATAGTACTCAACGGGATCTTTCTCTAGCCTATTCTCCGGGTGTTGCTGAACCCTGCCTCCGTATTGCCGATAACCCTGAAGACGCCTATAAATATACAGCAAAGGGCAATCTCGTTGCTGTTATCAGCAATGGAACTGCAGTACTGGGTTTAGGTGATATAGGTGCCCAGGCATCAAAGCCTGTAATGGAGGGCAAAGGGTTATTATTTAAAATATTTGCAGATATTGATGTATTTGACATTGAGCTTGATGTAAAAGATGTTGATGAATTCGTTCGAATCGTAAAAGCGCTGGAGCCAACTTTTGGTGGTGTAAACCTTGAAGATATAAAGGCTCCAGAGTGTTTTGAAATTGAGCGCCGTTTAAAAGAGGAGATGTCAATACCTGTCATGCATGATGACCAGCATGGTACAGCCATAATTTCTGGAGCGGCACTTTTAAATGCGCTGGAAATACAAAACAAAAAGATTGAAGATGTACGTTTTATTGTTAACGGGGCTGGAGCTGCTGCAGTTTCCTGTACGAAAATATATATTGCTTTAGGGGCAAAACCTGAGAATATTGTCATGTGCGATCGTTCTGGAATCATCAGATCAGACCGAGTTAAACTTGATAAGATTAAAGCCCAGTTTGTTACCAGCCGTGATATAAATACCCTGGAAGAAGGTGTAAAAGATGCAGATGTGTTTATCGGACTGTCTGTGGCCAATGTTATGACCGTTGACATGTTATTATCAATGGCGGCAAACCCAATTGTATTTGCAATGGCGAATCCCGATCCTGAAATTGATTATACGCTTGCAATAAATACCCGTCCTGACATTATCATGGCTACAGGCAGGTCTGATTTTCCGAATCAGGTTAATAACGTTTTAGGATTCCCCTATATTTTCAGAGGAGCCCTTGACAGCCGAGCTACACAGATCAACGAGGCTATGAAACTGGCAGCGGTTAAGGCAATTGCCGAACTCGCAAAGTTACCTGTACCTGCATCAGTTAATCTGGCCTATAATAAAAATGATATTGTATTTGGCCGTGAATATATTATCCCCAAACCCATTGATTATCGTCTGATAACTACAGTTGCACCAGCTGTCGCTAAAGCTGCGATCGAGTCAGGAGTAGCAAGAAAAAAGATTCTTGACTGGGAGGCTTATAAAGATGAGCTTCAGAAGCGGCTTGGCCTCGATGATAAACTGATGAGGTCGATCATAAATAAAGCCAAGAGCTCTGCCAAAAGAGTTGTTTTTGCTGAAGCCGATAATTATAAAATATTAAAAGCGGCACAAATAGTTCGTGATGATAATATTGCCATTCCAATTTTACTGGGTAATGAGGCAAAAATTAAAGAAATAGCCACAGCCAATTCTATTGATATTTCTAATATGCAGATAGTAGATCACCTGCAGTGCAAGGGTAAAATGGAATTATATGGTGAAATTCTTTACAAGAAGCGTCAAAGAAAGGGTATGACATTGGTTGAAGCCCAAAAGCAGATGCGTGACCGTAACTATTTTGGTTCAATGATGATTGAACTGGGCGAAGGTGATGCGTTGATCTCAGGGCTTACCAAGAATTATAAGAGTACCATCTTGCCAGCCTTACAAATTATAGGTACAGAAAAGGGTACCCCTAAAGTTGCTGGAATGTACCTGATGTTAACTAGCAAAGGACCTGTATTCTTTGCTGATACTACTGTTAATATTAACCCTTCAACTCAGGATCTGGTAGACCTTACCGTACTGGTTGAACGGTCTGTGCGTAATCTGAATATTAAGCCCCGGATTGCATTGATCTCCTATTCGAATTTCGGGTCAAATGAAGGTGAATCTCCAAATAAGATCAGAGATGCAGTTACAATACTTCATAAAAAGTATCCGACCATGGTAGTTGACGGAGAAGTACAGGGTAATTTTGCCATGAACGCTGAACTTCTCAAAAATAATTATCCATTTTCGAATCTTGTTGGTGAGCCAGCCAATACCCTTATTTTCCCAAACCTTGAGGCAGGAAATGCAGCATATAAAATATTACAGGAGATAGGTGATTCTGAGGCTGTCGGTCCTATACTTCTGGGTCTTAATAAATCAGTACATATTTTACAGCTTGATAGTTCGGTTCGGGAAATTGTAAATATGGTTACAATTGCTGTTGTTGATGCCCAAAGCAAGGCCCTGTTTAAAGCATAGAATTGAGAGATAAGGCGTTTGGCAATAGGAGCATTTAAGTTTAGTAAGAATGATAGCATATATTGAGGGTAAACTAACCAGAAAACAACCAACCTATGTTATTGTAGAAACCGGGGGAATAGGTTACCATATACATATTTCACTCTTTACATTTTCAGCCTTGCCAGAAGTCGGGGAAGTTCTGGTTCGGATTTATACCATCCTTCATATTAAAGAAGATGCGCATACCTTATATGGTTTTGCAGGTGAATCAGAGCGAAGTCTTTTTCAACATCTGGTATCAGTATCCGGAATTGGACCCTCTATTGGCCGTATGATTTTATCTTCAATGAATCCTGATGAAATTCAACAGGCCATTGTTAATGGTGACGTTCCGCAGATGCAGAAAATTAAAGGGATCGGTACAAAATCGGCACAGCGAATCATACTTGAGCTTCAAGATAAGTTGTTGAAGGGTGGTTCAGATGCATTGTTTTCAGTAAAAACAAACAATACAGCACGTGAAGAAGCGTTAATAGCCTTAGTTACCCTTGGTTTTATTAAAACACATGCCGAAAAGGCAATTGAAAAAGTAGTTAACCTACCCGGTGGCCATGCGTTAGCTGTTGATGTAATTATTAAACTAGCGCTAAAACAGCTATAAGTCTTATTGAAATAAATGAGAAAACTTTACCTTATTTTATTTCTTGGGTTAAATTTATTCGTAATTCTGGCTTTATCTGCAAAGCCAGCTATCATTTTGCGCCATCTTGACAAGCCGGGCTCAGGTTTTAAAAGTATAATTTTGAAGCAACCTGAAACCCGAAATCCAATTGTAGCAGATTATCACTTTCGATTAAAGAGGATGAGAAGCGATACAGATACCAGCAGATTACGCTATCCGCTGAAAAAGAGATTAACGGCAATTCCCCCAGCCTACACACCCCTTGACCTGAAAAACCCGTTAAACATTATCAGGAAAGTTGAATTTGACTCAGCTTCAGGTATGTATGTGCTGACTGAAACTGTTGGCGGCAAACCCTATGCCATACCAGTTTATATGAACTTTGACGAATATTCAAAGTATCAGCTAAACGAAAGTAAAAGGGAGTACTGGAGACAAAAAACAGGGCATTCAGCCATTGCCCAAAACAGAGGCCTGATACCGAAACTTACAGTAGACAGTAAATTATTTGAGCAGATTTTTGGGGGTAACACCATTGACATCAGGCCTCAGGGTGAAGCTGAGCTTACGTTTGCCTACAGGTTTAATAGAAATGATAACCCCTTGTTTACACAGCGTCAACGCCGGCAGGGTAGTTTTGATTTTCAGGAGCGATTACAGGTTAATGTTACAGGTCAGATCGGTGATAAGCTAAAAATCCTGACCAACTACAATACAGAGTCTCAGTTTGATTTTGAAAATCAGATTAAACTTGAATATACAGGCAAACCTGATGAAATTATCCGGAAAATTGAGCTGGGTAATGTAAGTATGCCCCTCAATACACAGCTCATTACTGGAACACAAAATTTATTTGGAATAAAAACACAGCTACAGTTTGGTCGTTTGGGCATAACCAGTATTTTCTCACAGCAGAAAAGCCAGCGTAAACAGATAAATATTAATAACGGCACCCAGCAAAATGATTTCAAGCTGACTGCCGATAATTATGATGCGAACCGGCATTATTTTCTAGCCCAGTTTTTTAGAAATAATTATAACAGAGCATTAAATGGCCTGCCTATTGTCAATTCTTCAATAGTTATAACCCGTCTTGATGTTTGGGTAACCAATAGAACTACCGGTGTTAATACAAATGCCAGAGATGTCATTGGATTTATGGATCTGGGTGAGAGTCATCCATATAATCCAGCTGTTGCTGCTAATATTCCATCTTATACTTCTCCGTTTCCCAATAGTACCCGGAATGCTGTCTTTAAAACGCAGCCATCGAATAATCTGCTTGACGTAATACCGGTAGATTCAAGATTTACCAATAGCACCAGTCTTTATTCATTTTTTCAGGCTAGCGGAGGCACTGATAACTTTGGAAAGCTTCAGTATGCTCGTAAACTTGACCCTACAGAATACACACTGAATCAAACTCTGGGCTATATTTCTATTAACCAGGCCTTAAATGCAGATGAAATACTAACAGTTGCCTATCAGTATACCGTAAACGGTATTCAATATCAGGTCGGTGATCTTTCAACTGATATTGCAGTTGATAATGGCAAACCAAAAGTGCTTTATACCAAATTATTAAAAAATGCTGTTACGAAGGTCAATCTGCCAGTTTGGAAACTACAGATGAAAAATATTTATTCCCTGGGTACCTACCAGGTTAATCCAACGAATTTTGTACTGAATATCACCCGGCTAGATGAAAAAAGTGGGGTTGAAGAACAGGTAATGACAGAAGGAGCACTTACTACCTCTAAGCGCTGGCTTCAGTTACTTGATCTTGATAATATAAATGCCCAGCAAGACCGTGTGCCCGATGGTCAGTTTGACTTTATCCAGGGTATTACAATAGATGCGAATAACGGGCTGATCATTTTTCCGGTTCTCGAACCTTTTGGTTCTGACCTTGCTGCCCGTTTCTCCCCTTCAGAAACAGGGCTAATCAAGAAATATGTTTATCAGCAATTATATGATTCAACTAAATTTCAGGCCCAGCAGTTTCCGAGCTTAAACCGTTATTTTTTAAAAGGTACTTACCAGAGTACCAATAGTAACCAGTTTAGCTTAAACTCAATTAATGTTCCACAGGGTTCGGTAAAAGTAACGGCCGGAAATATTCCGTTGGTAGAAGGTCAGGATTTTACGGTAGACTATAATCTGGGCAGGGTTACCATTATTAATCAGAGTCTTCTGAGTGCAGGTATTCCGATACAGATTAATGTTGAAGATAATTCGCTTTTTGGCATACAGCAGCGCTCGCTAGTAGGTACCAGACTTGACTATATAGTAAATAATGATTTTCGCCTGGGTGGTACCATCATGAATCTTTCTGAAAAACCCCTTACCCAGAAAGTTAATCTTGGAGATGAGTCAATCAATAATACGATATGGGGTCTAGATGGTTCATACAGGGGTACATCGAAATGGCTAACAAAAATAGTCAATAAACTTCCCTTCATTCAACAAAGCAAGGCATTATCGAGTTATAGCTTCAATGGTGAATTTGCCCAATTGGTTCCAGGACATAATAAAGCACTTGATTTTGCTGGCGATAAGGGTGTATCTTACATAGATGACTTTGAAAATACCAGTTCCATTATTGATCTCCGAAGTTCAACAGGCTGGTATATTTCTGGTACACCTCAATTATTTCCTGAATCGGGCCTGATCGATAACCTCTCATATGGCTATAACAGGGCATTGCTTTCATTCTACAATATAGACCCTATATTTTACAGTACAAATAGTAATCTTACTCCTGGTAATATTCAGAATAACCGGGCCGAATTGTCGAATCATCGGGTTCGTCAGGTTAATGAACAGGAAATTTTCCCGGCCAAACCTATTATTGATGGGCAGCCTTCGATTACCAATACGCTTGATCTTGCCTATTACCCAACTTTAAGGGGACCTTATAATTACGATATTTCTAATGTCGGTACTGATGGAAAGTTATTGAATCCTAAAAATCGCTGGGGTGGTATTGTCAGAGGCCTTCAAACGACAGATTTCGAGTCATTAAATGTTGAATACATTGAAATGTGGGTCATGGATCCATTTCTTGCCAATCCAACATCAAAAGGAGGCTCGTTATATTTTGATCTGGGAAGTATTTCTGAAGATATTCTAAAAGATGGTCGTAAAAGTTTGGAAAATGCATTACCCGCCGATGGTACGGGGATACCTGGTATTAATGCCACTGCACTTCAAACGACTGATTCAACGGGGGTTGATACCACAGCCTGGGGTGCAGTTTCAAGAAATCAGCCAGTTACTCAAAGTTTTGATAATGACCCGAATGCCAGACCGAATCAGGATGTGGGTCTTGATGGTTTGAGTGATCAGAATGAGCGTATCTTCTTCAAAAATTTTCTTAGTGGAATCGGCAACAAAATTACAAATCCAGCAGCAATCAGCTCAATAGATGCCGATCCGTCGAGTGATAACTTTCACTATTATAATGGTACTGATCTTGATCAGCAAAATGCAGGAATTCTTCAACGCTATCAGCGTTTCAACGGGATGGAAGGTAACTCCCGGATTACAACCGGGCTAACCAGTTCGGCCAGTACATCATTACCTGATCAGGAAGATATCAACAGGGATAATAATATGAGTACTGATGAAAGCTATTATGAATATCGGGTAGCCATTAATGCTGATTCAATGCAGATCGGGCATAATAATATAGTAGCCATTCAGGAAAATAAAAATGTACAGCTTGCCAATGGTAAGATTGCACCATCAGTAAAATGGTATCAGATTAAAGTTCCGATCCGCAATCCGATTGCAAATTTTGGTGGGATTGAAGATTTTAAGACCATACGTTTTATCAGGATGTTCATGACTGGTTTTCAGGATACAACCGTGCTTCGTTTTGGACGCCTGCAATTGCTAAGGGGTGAATGGCGCAAATTCAATGAGGCAAATGCCGCTTTAAATATCATAAAGGATCCGGCTGTTCCGCCAGGAACAATTGACCAGTCATCAACAAATGTGACGACAGTAAGTATAGAAGAAAATTCAACCAGCCGCCCCAATGGCATTCAATATGTAATACCACCAGGTATTCAACAAGAGCAAAACCTGAATTCTTATCAGCAGAATCTAAAATTAAATGAGCAGTCTCTTGCTTTCAATTTTAATAGTTTGGGTGATGGATTTTCAAGGTATACCTACAAAATATTTGGTGGGGTAGATTCACGCAGGTATAAGAAAATAAAGTTATTCATACACCTTGAAGCGGCTCAGGGAAATTCAAGCCTTAATGCTGGAAGTCTGCGTGATGGTGATGTACACGCAGTAATACGTCTGGGATCAGACTTTATTCAGAATTATTACGAGTACGATATTCCGCTGACCGTTACACCTGATAATACAGGAACCAACCAGGAAAAGATCTGGCCTTCTACCAATAATTTTGATGTTGTGTTACAAACACTCAAAAACGCCAAGCTTGCCCGAAACAAGGCCCTGGTTGCAGGTGTGCCATGGCCAGTGACGACAGTTTTTGAATACGTAGATCCTGCAAATATTAAAAATACAGTCAGACTTTTAGGAAATCCAGATCTGAGTAATATCAGGGTTGGAATGATGGGGGTAAGAAATCCATTTCATACTGGCAACCAGTTTGATGATGGTATGCCAAAAAGTGGACAGGTCTGGTTTGATGAATTGAGATTTACTGATTTTGATGAAGGAGGAGGCTGGGCAGCGACAGCAAGAATGAATCTGAAGCTGGCTGACCTGGCAAATGTAACGGCCACAGGTTTTCATTCAAGTGCTGGATTTGGAACCCTTGAGTCAAGAATCAATGAATTGAATAAATTCAATGAGACCAGTTATGATATTGCAACGAATGTTGATCTAAGTAAATTCTTTCCTGCAAAACTAGGACTCAATTTACCGATGTTCCTTTATTATTCACATGACAGGATCAGTCCTGAATTCGACCCCAATAATCCGGATGTCAAATTGAAAGATGAGGCCAATTCTTATACCAACAGGCATCAGCGCGACTCTTTGGTAAATGCAGCCATTGAGGTTGACACCAGGCGCAGTATTAATTTTAGTAATGTGCGTAAAATGCGTACAAACCCTGCCCTGAAACCACATTTCTGGGATATTGAAAATTTTAGTCTCAGTTACTCTTTTAATGAAAATACGCAGCGAAATTACCTGATTCAAAATTATTTTGCAAAAACCTATAAGGGTATCATTGACTATAATTTCCAGGCAAATAATAAACCTTTTCAGCCCTTTAAAAAGATGTTCAAATCGAAATGGCTGGTATTTTTACATGATCTTAACCTGAGTCCACTGCCATCAGCCTATAGTTTCAGAATGGATATTGACCGATTCACGGCAGCAAATACGCTCAGAGCCAATCAGGGGAATGGATTTTTTCAGGCCCCAACAGCCTATAACCGAACATTTTATATCACCCGCAATTATGGCCTTCACTGGGATCTGACTAAATCAATGCATATTGATTTCCAGGCAACAAATTATTCAACTGTTGATGAGCCTAGTGGTGCATCGACTGCCCTCACCCGTGATTCTACCCGCAGAAACTTCCTGCGTATGGGTCGCACAACTGATTATACCCAGACAGCTTCGGTTTCTTATATGGTGCCGATCAATAAACTGAGATACCTTGACTTTATTACTCTTGGGCTTAAGTATTCTGCATTTTATGAGTGGAGATCGGCATCGCTTGCAGTTTTAAAAAGTGATACTGCAAAGCTCGGCAATTCAATACAAAACCAGCGTCAGTTTGAAATGGATCCTTCTTTTGACCTGACGATCCTGTATCGGAAATTTAAGTGGCTGAGCCGGATTACTGCTCCTGCAATTATTATTCATAAACCAAGTGATACATTGGGAAAACATATCAGGTATGTAAACCCCTTTTTGAGAGCTTTTGGAAACCTGATCACAAGTGTTAAAACCATACATGGTACGTTTACCAAGGCTCAGGGAATCTATTTGCCAGGATTTTTACCAGTTCCAACATTACTTGGTGATGCTCTCGGCAATAATGCTCCGGGATACGGATTTATATTTGGCAGTCAGAAAGATATCAGGGCAAAGGCCGCAGCAAATAACTGGATCACCCGATACAAATATCTTCAGGCCCAGTTTGTCAGAACCTATCGTGAGAATATAAATGGACAGATAGGCCTTGAACCATTGAAAGATCTTCGTCTTGACTTTACGGCCACAAAAGATTTTTTATACTCTCATCAGGAGACTTTTAAGTTTGATTCAACAGGCCAGTCATATGTGAGTCAGAATCCAATAACCAGCGGTACTTATAGTATCTCAACAATCACCATTGCCTCAGCTTTTGAAAAGCAGGTTGGTGGTATCAGCGGCCTGACAACAACCTTCCTGAAATTTGAAGCTGATCGTCAACCAATATCTCACCGTCTGGGTGCAAAAAACCCACTTTCTAAAGGCGATTCATTAGGTTATGCCGGTGGTTATGGTCCTTATTCTCAGGATGTGCTTATTAATTCTTTTCTGGCTGCTTATACCGGTACTGATGCTTCAAAAGTTAAATTTAATCTATTCAGGTCTGTTCCCCTGCCAGGATGGAGACTAAGTTATAATGGACTTGGTAAACTGCCTTATCTGCGAGATGTATTTACCTCGCTTGTTGTTACACATGCATACAGGTCAACCTATACCATTAATAGTTTTACATCAAGCCTGAGCTATAATACCGACCCTACGGCCAGAGATGGCAATAATAATTTTTTCCCTGCCTATCAGGTGAGTTTCCTGAACATAACAGAAAACTTCGAGCCCTTGCTCGGTGTCGACATGCGTTTTAAAAACAATGTTACAGCCAATGTACAGTATAGCAAGTCAAGAATCATTAGTCTGAGCCTGGCCAATGCACAGCTGGCACAGGTAAATAATAAAGAGATTGTTGTTGGGGCGGGTTACCATGCTATTAATTTGAGGCTGCCTTTTAGAATTAACGGGAGCACAGTAATTCTTAAAAATGATATGCAGTTTAAACTCGACGTAGCCCTGCGTGACAGCCGCTCATTAATTTACCAATTGGATTTGCCCACAGGAACTGTTGCCGGAGGTCTGCGCAATTTTTCAATGCGTCCTGCAATAGACTATAATCTGAGCCGTGAATTTAATTTTAGAATTTATTACGATAGTAATTCTACCAAACCGTATACCTCAAACTCTTATAATTCATCGTTTTCAACACTGGGCATTGCATTGAGATATATCATCGGTCAATAATGTAAAAGTCTTGCCAATGGTGTCCCATTTTATTATGTGCATCAGGAAAGACTATATTTGAAAAAATAATTTCAATTATGAATTTTCCTGACGAATTAAAGTATACGAAAGATCACGAATGGATCAAATTAGAAGGGGATATTGCCATCATAGGCGTGACTGAATTTGCACAGGGTGAATTAGGTGATATCGTGTATGTTGATATCAACACAAAGGGAAAAGAATTGGCTGCAAATGAAATTTTCGGCTCTGTTGAAGCGGTAAAGACTGTTTCTGACCTTTTTATGCCTCTTTCCGGAACAGTGACTGAAATCAATCCTGATTTGAATGCTAATCCTGAATTGGTGAACTCTGACCCGTATGGTGCAGGCTGGATGGTTAAGGTAAGTTTAACCAATGCTGGTGATTTTGAAACATTGCTATCTAGTGAAGAGTACAAACAGCAAATAGGTGTTTAACCTGAATTCATATTATACATGTTGACCTTGCTTAGAAAATACCCCTTATCTATTATCTGGGTCCTGTTTATATTGGTGATGTGCTCTGTGCGTATGACTTCAATACCCTTGTCTGGAAGTATACATATCCCGAACTTTGATAAGCTGGTTCATTTTGGTTTCTTTTTCGTTCTTAGTGCTCTGCTGTTTATGGAGAGCACCAGGCAACAAAATACCAGTTTGACACGTTTAAAAGTTAGCATTGTCATCTTTCTGATTGCTGCTATTTATGGTGGAAGTATCGAGTTACTTCAAAAATTTGTTTTCACATACCGGTCAGCCGAATGGTTTGACTTTTTGGCTGATGCTGCTGGTTCTATTTGTTCATTGATACTGATTCTGATATTTACGACTGCAAAAAAGACTCAAATCGAAAATGTGCACTAATATGAGTAATCAATGTAAATCTTCTTTTTTGATCTGTTTTTTGCTTGTTATGACAATGTTGACCGCCTGCGGTACACGCTGCCATTGCCCACATGTAAGTAAGACCCCATCCGAATCTAATCATCAGATTAACTGGACGCTGAATGAAATCAGTCAAGGTTCTCGCCCCCAGGTTTAACAAACCTGCTATTTCATTGTTCAGCTAGTGTAACCTCATCCAATACAGGCTATACAAGCTTATTCTTATTTGGATTTATTATAAATAAAGGGTATCTTGCTCGCTCAATAGTATGAATCTCTCTCAGTTAGAATTAGGTCAGTATGCCATCATCCAGGATTTTACAGATGTAGATATGTCTGTCAAATTGATGGAAATGGGTTGCCTGCCTGGAGAAACTGTTCAACTGGTTAAAATCGCACCTTTTGGTGATCCGATTTCAATAAGCGTCGCTGGTTACGAACTGAGTCTGCGTAGAAAAGAAGCTTCAACAGTATTAGTTAAAAATTTACAGTGGGTAAAGGTTTAAAGGTTGCATTAATAGGAAACCCTAATACAGGAAAATCAACCTTATTCAATGATCTGACAGGTTTAAATCAACGTACAGGTAATTTTGCGGGTGTTACTGTCGAAAAAAAAACGGGAATAATTTCTTATCCTGATCAAACAGAAATAGAACTGATAGATCTTCCTGGTATTTACAGCCTATATCCCCGTTCTTCTGATGAGATAATTGCTTTTCGGGTATTATGTGATCCTGATAACAGTGACTTTCCTGATGCAGTTATAGTTATAGCTGACGCATCAAATTTAAAAAGGAATCTTCTGCTGTTTACACAGGTCGCAGATCTTAAAATGCCGGTTATTCTGGTATTAAACATGATTGATGTCGCTGACCGTAATGGCCTCAAAATAGATGCAGCAGGACTGTCAAATGCATTAAATGTTCCAGTCATTGCCGTCAATGCCCGTGACAAAAAAGGAATTGCTGAACTAAAAGAATTATTACGCGGAGCTCAGGCGCTTAAGCCGGCCAATGATACCATAGATGTAACAGCCCTTGCTCCATCATTGATTGCTGGTATACAGGAAGGTTTAGGTATTAAGAATGGTTACAAAGCATTACAACTTGCACACCAGCATGAGCAGTATCAGAATCTACCGCCTGAAGAAAATGAATTAATTGAATCTCTTGAGCATACGCATTCATTTGCCTCCCAGCGTGTTCAGACCGTTGAGACACTTGACCGTTATAAATTTATCAATACCCTGATCGCTGATCACGTTAGCCAGGAGGTTACGTTAGAAAAAACATCTGTTACTACCCGAATCGACAAAGTGCTGACCCATAAGTTTTTTGGGCTGTTTTTATTTCTATTCATTCTTTTCGGGGTATTTCAATCGATTTTCAGCCTTGCCAAATATCCCATGATTTTCATTGGAGAGTGTTTTGTCTGGTTGCAGGAATATTTAAGGGGCGTTCTGCCAGCCGGACAGTTAACAAGTCTGCTGATCGATGGTGTTTTATCAGGTTTGAGTGGTGTGATGGTTTTTTTGCCCCAGATAATCATTCTTTTTGCTTTCATCGCTATTCTTGAAGATACTGGCTACATGGCAAGGGTGTCATTTATGATGGATAAGGTCATGCGTAAGGTAGGTCTGAATGGGAGATCAGTAGTGCCCCTGATGAGTAGTGTTGCCTGTGCTGTTCCAGCAATTATGTCAACCCGTACAATCGAGAACTGGAAAGACCGTCTTATCACCATCATGGTAACACCCTTGATGAGCTGTTCGGCACGTTTGCCTGTTTACACGCTTCTTATTTCTCTTGTTGTACCAGACTATAATGTTTTCGGTTTATTCAACCTCAAAGGACTGACCCTGCTTGCTATGTATCTGGTAGGTTTTATAGCGGCTATGCTTGCAGCTCTGGTGATGAAAAAAGTGGTGGGTAAGAAAACCAAAACGTATTTTATCATGGAACTACCGATTTATCGCATGCCTAAATGGTCACATGTAGTACTATCGCTGATCGATAAGTCAAAGGCTTTTATTGTGAATGCCGGACAAATTATTATTGCCGTCTCTGTTATTTTATGGGTTTTGTCCTCTTATGGCCCCCCCGGAAGATTTAGTATCATTGAAAAGAAGTATCAGGATCAGACATTATTACATCAGTATAGTCCAAGCCATATTCTGAGCCTTGAAAAGTCTGAAAAGCTTGAAAACTCTTACGCTGGTATTCTGGGTCATGTAATTGAACCCGTAATCAAGCCATTGGGCTATGACTGGAAAATTGGAATTGCCCTGATTACCTCCTTTGCTGCCCGTGAGGTTTTCATCGGTACAATGGCAACACTCTACAGTGTTGATAATCCAGAAGGAAATATTGCTTCTGTACAGCAGAAAATGAAACAGGCCAGATCACCTATTACCGGGAAGCCAGTTTTTTCTCTTGCAGTTGCATTCTCTCTGATGATCTTTTATGCTTTTGCCATGCAATGCAGCAGCACGCTGGCTGTTGTTTACCGCGAAACAAAAAGCTGGAAATGGCCAGTAATACAATTTCTGTATATGACGGGAATGGCCTATATTTCAAGCTTGATAGTGTTTCAGTTGCTTAAATGACAGATAGAACAGCGCTTCTAAAAAAGTATATGCCCGAACCGGCGGCTCCACTTATCTCAACATGGATTGATCAGTATCAGGCGATCCTGAAGATTTCTAAATCAAGAAGTACCAAACTTGGCGATTACCGTCACCCATATCTGGGACAGGGACACCGCATTTCTGTAAATTTCAATTTAAATCCTTACGCTTTTCTAATTACCCTCGTACATGAATTTGCACACCTTGTTTGTTATAACCAGTTTAAAAATAAGGTCAAGCCTCATGGAAGTGAATGGAAAGGAATTTTCAAAATCCTGATGGACCCTTTCATGGCCATGCAGATTTTTCCAAATGAACTACAGACACATCTGGTAAATTACCTGATAAACCCTGCGGCATCAAGCTGCTCTGATGTTAATCTGATGCGGATACTTGAAAAATACGACATGCCAAGACCAGGTACTACCTTTGTTGAGCATGTCTTGCATGGAGCACTTTTTTTTACTCCTGATGGACGGTGTTTTAAAAAGGGTGAAAAACTGCGCAAGCGTTTTAAATGTGAAGAAGTATCAACTCGCAGAATGTATCTCTTTAATCCACTCGCCAAAGTCAAGCTACCGGAATAGGCTAAAGCTCACGAATCCAGATATTTCTAAAGCTTGTTGGATTATTGTGGTCTTGTAGCATGATTGGGCCAGTGCCGTCATAGTTTGTATAAGCTGGCATTCCGATATATTGTGTTGGGCCCTGGATATAAAAATCATTTAATACCAGTATACCATTTTGGAAAACAGTTACTCTTGCTGGATAGAGAATCCGTTTAGAAGGGCTGTAAACAGGCGCTGTAAACAGGATGTCATAACTCTGCCATTCACCCGGCTTGCGACAGGCATTAACCAGTGGAACAGCCTGTTTGTAAATGCTACCAGCCTGACCATTAACATAGGTTTCCTGATGATATGAATCAAGCACCTGCAGTTCATACAGCCCCTGTAAAAATATTCCACTATTACCTCTCTCCTGACCTTTACCTGTAACAGTAGCTGGAATTCTCCATTCAATATGCATCTGAAAACTGCCGAATTTTTGTTTAGTTGAGATATTTCCTTTTCCCGGAACTACTGAAAGTATGCCAGACGCTACTGACCATTCTGAGGCAGCTTTAGTTGCTGAATTTTGCCATGCCGATGCATCACTGCCATTAAATAATACGATAGCATCTGAAGGGCTCGCATACGGGGTAAGACCTGGGCTGACTTCATTTGGTACTGGTGTATAATATTCCGTAACCTCTGGATCTTTGGTAGTGGGCAGACCGTCTTTACCTGTTTGTAACTGGGCAAAAGTGGTAGTACTGATCAGGCAGGATATTGCACCGAGTAAAAGGGTGATGATTTTAATCCTCATATTTTATTGGCTCTTATCTGGTTTACGATAAAGCTAACATAAACCAGCTAAAAGCACATGGCTAAAAGCGGTGAACAATGTGTAAAATATGTCTGAGAAATCTACTATGAGTATATGCATTCGAAATATTTTCGCATTTTTAATTTCATCTATAATTTATATGGAAATTAAATATAACTTTAGTAAATAAAAAAAAATATCCAGGTATAGTTAGCTGTCAAATAGTTTTCAAATCTTCTGATATGAATAAACTAATACTCCTGATCTGCGGATTTATTCTGCATATAACTGTAGTTTTTTCTCAAAACATCTCGGTTCTCACCCAGCATGGCGATAACAGGCGCACCGGATGGAATAATCGGGAAACGATTTTAACAACTTCAAATTTAAATCAGGCATCGTTTGGTAAATCTTACAGCATGCCGGTCGATGATCAGATTTATGCACAGCCACTTGTTGTGAGCAATCTGAATATAGGAGGGGCGAGTCATAATACTGTATTCGTTGCAACCGTAAATAATACCGTTTATGCATTTGATGCGGATAAGGCAGGAACCTTCTGGTTCAAAAACTATACGGTCGGCGGTATGAGGGTGCCTCAGAATAAAGATATGACAGGAGCCTGTGGTGGTAACTACAATGATTTCAGTGGAAATATTGGAATTATTGGCACTCCTGTCATTGATTCAGCAAGAAGCACGATGTACTTTGTGGCCCGTAGTACTGATAGCCCGGCAGGGAGCTGGGGGATGGGTAATTTCTTCGAATACCTGCATGCCATTGATATCACGACTGGCAATGAACGGGCAAATAGTCCGGTTCGCATAAATGCCTCAATTTCTGGTACTGGTGAAGGTAGTGTTAATGGAATGCTAGATTTCAACCCACAACATGAAAACCAACGCGCGGGTCTATTACTCGTTAACGGGATTGTCTATATTACGTTTGCCGGTCATTGTGACTGGTCTCCTTATCATGGGTGGATTCTTGGCTATGATGAAATTTCTTTGCAACAAAAATTTGTTTTTAATACTACCCCCGATGGTCATGCCGGTGGTATCTGGATGAGTGGGGCTGGGCCGTCAGCTGATGAAAACGGGAATATTTATGCAGCTGTTGGAAATGGAAGTATTTCAACAAACACCGGCAATCCGAGAAATTATGGTGAAAGTGCAATTAAGCTTTTCCCAACCGGAAATACGCTGGGGGTCAGCAGTTTTTTTACTGCTAAAAATTTTACTGACTTAAATAATGCTGACCTTGATTTCGGCTCAACTCAAATATTATTGGTGCCATCATCTTCTGTTGCGGTAGCAGGATCAAAAGATGGGAATATTTATGTTATGAACGGGAATAGTCTTGGTGGCTATAATGCCGCAACAAATAATGTTTTACAAACGATTAATCTGGGTTCTGGCAAGACTTTACGTTCTTCTTTCTCTTATTTTAAGGGTATGACCAAAGAATGGCTTTATACATGGTCTGAGAACGCAGCATTAAAAGCTTTTCCATTTTTACGAAATACAAGTACGTTTGACCAGGCTAGTGTGGTTATTGGCACTGCTCAGGGTCCAACAGGCAGTAATGGAACATTGCTTTCTGTTTCATCAAATGGCAGTAAAGACGGAACGGGCATTTTGTGGGCTGCGCATGCTGTTACAGGAGATGCCAACCAGTCAACACGGCCAGGAATTCTACGGGCGTTTGACGCGAATGATGTGACAAAAGAACTCTGGAATTCTAATCAAAAGCCAGGTGACAACATAGGTAATTATGCCAAATTTGTTTGTCCAACCGTTGCTAATGGGAAAGTTTATATAGCTACTTTCTCAAATCAATTACTTGTTTATGGTAAAACAGATACTACTATCGATGCCCAGTGTACCGGAATAGCTGACCTTGCCAAGGGAAAAAATGTATTCGCTTCTTCTATCGAATCATCCTTATTACCAGCAATAAACGCTGCTGATAGCAATCTTTCAACAAGGTGGGCAAGTCTTCAGGGGGCAGATCCCCAATCAATTTATGTTGATCTGGGTAACAGATATGATGTTTGTAAGGTAATTCTCAACTGGGAGGCCGCATATGCGAAAGATTTTCAGTTACAGGTATCCGATGATGCAGTCAATTGGACAACAGTTAAATCAATTTCAGGAAATACATTTCTACAGAATATCCTCTACGTAAAAGGGACAGGCAGATATATTCGCATGTTTGGAACGGCCCGGGGTACAACCTACGGATATTCCTTATATGAATTCCAGGTATTTGGTACTACCAATAACAGCTGTGCACCTCCTGCCTCAATACTTACGAGTGGTATCAGCCGCACAGGGGCAACAATCAGCTGGAATCAGGTACCTGGAATCAATAGCTATCAATTAAATTATAAAACAGTTGGGGCTCTTGGCTTTACCTCCTTAAATGTCACTGGAAGCCAGGTCACATTACAGAATCTGGTTTGCGGTACAGATTACCTGTTAAATGTTCAGGCGGTTTGTGCAATTGGGAGCCTTAGTCTGGTTTCAGCCAATCAGGCATTCAGTACCTTGATTTGTGATGGCTCATGTGGCTTTTTACCGACAAGGTGGTCAAATCAGGATGTAGGTAAGACTGCTATTACAGGATCTTCTTGTTTCAGAACGGGTGCATTTACCCTTAAAGCTTCAGGTACCGATGTCTGGAATACTGCTGACGGTTTTCAGTTTGCTTACAAAACATTTAATGGCAATGGTAGTGTGTCAGTTCGGGTAGACAGTATCATCGCAGGTAATCTCTGGGCTAAAGCAGGAATTATGTTTCGTGAGTCACTTGATTCTGGATCAAGACATGTAATTATGGCAATGACACCAGGATCTGCAAATGGTGCCGCATTTCAATTCAGGCAGTCTACAGGCGGCTACAGCTCAAATACAAACGTACCTGGTTTTAATCTGCCCTATTTCGTAAGAGTTGTAAAAAATGGAACCACTTATTCAGGTTATATTTCGGCCGATAGCATAACCTGGAAACAAGTTGGTACGACAGTCGATTTGGGCTTCGGTGGGCAACCGCTCCTGGCAGGCATTTTTTTATCCAGTCATGATAATTCAAGCTTAGGGAAAGCTGTATTCAGTCATGTCCCAATTATTTTTAGTGCTGATACAGGGGTTGTTAATACGAATTGCCCGCCTGTGAATATTGCATTAAACAGACCTGCTGCAAGCTCATCTACAAGTAGTACTGATAAAGCAATTTATGAATTTAGAGCATTCGATGGGGATACTACAAGTTCATGGGTTAGTAGACCGGGAATAGATCCCCAGTGGATTTATAGTGATTTGGGTAAAAACTACCAGTTATGTCAGGTGAGTATTCAATGGGGAACACAATTCGCACAAAATTACCAAATACAGGTATCAGATGATGCAAGTTCTTGGAAAACAGTTCAGTCTGTAACAGGTAATCGCAGCCGATTAAATATCATCAACTTTAATTCAACTACTCAGGGTCGTTTTTTACGAATATATGGTACTGCCAGGGCGACAACATTGGGCTATGCCATTCAGGAAATGCAGGTTAGGGGAACGGCTTTACCAAACCAGCCGCTTAATATTGCATTGAATAAGAATGTTTTCTCATCCTCAAATGAGAATAGTCTACTATTACCTGGAAATATAGTTGACGGGCTGGGATCGTCAAGGTGGGCAAGTCAGCTCAACGTTGATCCTTCATGGGTTTATATTGATCTGGGTGCAATATTTATTTTGAATAAAGTGGTGCTTGACTGGGAAGTTGCACTTGGGCGTGATTTTCAAATACAGGTATCAAGTGATCTTGTTACTTGGAATACACTTCAAACGATCGTAGGAAACACGTTGTTTACAAATGTAATTAACCTGAACGGTTCAGGTCGGTATGTAAGAATGTTTGGAACGAAAAGGGGCTACCCGGCGGGCTATTCACTTTATGAATTTGAAGTTTACGGCCTGCCTCAAACCGCATTACGGTTAGCAGGCAGTATCAGCCAGTCTCAGTTAAAGATTTATCCTGTTCCGGCAGTGAATTATATAACTATAGAAACTCAGAATCTTATCATCGGAGACATTTCTTTAATTAATCTATCAACGAATCTGCCAAATAAGCCCCTGTTCGTGAGCCGTTCAGCATTAAAAGCAGTAATAAATATAAATGCTTTACATACGGGGTTTTATATTCTTGAGATTAATACCATCAAAGGCAAACTCTCAAAAATTATCAGCATAAAGAAATAAGTTTGGCGCAAGCCTGGTTTAGTTATCAGCAAAGCTGGTTCAGGATCTATGTCGAGCTTGCCATTTGCATCTCAAGAATGATTCTCCAGATGCCGTCAGCACCTTTTCGCCAGATACGGACATAGTTAAAATTGAAATCAGCAGGCTTTTTCCTGTAAGCATCAACAAATTCGCCCTTGCCGTAGGTGAATCCCATATCACGGGCATAACAAACATAGGCTGCCGTAGTGCGGGTGCGCTGACTACCCTTTCTTGTTTTAAGATAGGTTAAAATGCTGTCTTTCCCTTTAATCGGAAACTGCCCCTGGATGAGTAATCTGGAACCCTGGTCGAGGTATTCGCTATATGAGCTTTCAATCGTGCGGGTCGTCAGAAAAGTTGCAAAAAGTTCATCTGTTGCAAAAAGTATATCCTTGCTGGCTGAGATGACCTTGGGATAAACATGCTGGTTTTTGGCAATATTTATAACTGGAAAAGATAAAACAGGCGGTTGTCCCGAAGGCTTGCCATGACTGATACCAGCGTCAAGAAATAACTTCCATACCGGTTGGTAGGGGCCACGAAGCCAGATTGAAACATATTCACCATGGTAGGTGGTATCGTTCAACAGGTATTTATATGGTCCTGTGGTATAGCCGAAATAACCATCTCTTGACATTTCAGCCCAAACGGGTGACCAGAACATGCCACCTTTAAAACTCTTTTTCTGGCTTATATACTCAGGGCCATTTACAGCTTCGGGTTTAAAAAGAATGGTATTCTGACGCATTACTTCAAGGTAGCCTTCACGCTGACCTTTATCAGTCTGCTTCTGCTGAAAATCTTTTTCGGCGCTGATCAGTGAACTGATGCTTTCTGCCCCATTTTTATACTGGGCTGAGACCTGCACGTAGGCTAGCATTAAGACCAGCGTCAAGAAGTTATATGATAAAGCTATGCGTTTCATAGGCTGGGTGTAGCTTCACGATAGACTGTCTCTAGTACGGTCTGGCCAACAGCCCTTAAGACCTTCTTATCTATATGCTGCATATTGTCACCCTGTTTATGCCAGTATGTATAAAAACCGGTTACATCATTCAGGTCTACGATATCGATGGCGGGGATATTTGCATCTTTATTTACATATACGTGATCATCTACATCATCCTGGGTTAAACGCTGGTAAGAGAAATAAGCTGAATATCCAAGATCATGGCCAATATCCCATACTTTCTGAACGATATGGGGGGCAAACGACATCGAAGGCTTGTCCATATAAAAGACTGCATTTTGCCCTCCTACCATATCAAGGTTGATGCAGTAAAGTGGGTTATACCCCTTGACTGGTGGGTGTTTGGCCCAGTACTGAGTACCAAGGCACCAGGTACGCTCTGAGGTGTCCTGAGATGATCCATAATCTTCCACATCCCAGAGTACCAGATCAACTCCGATACCAGGGCTTTTTACCTGTATTTCCCTGGTAATTTCCATCAGTACGGCTACCCCGCTACCCCCATCATTTGCTGCATCAAAGGGTTTCTTTTTATTTGCCTGATCGGAATCCTGATCAGAGAAGGGCCTTGAGTCCCAGTGAGCAGATAACATGATTCTGTTTTTTAGCTGGGGTCCTGTTGAGGCAATGATATTCTGAAGCTCAAAGGTCTTACCGTCGTAGGTAGTAACTTTTCCACCCTGTACGAATACTGAAGCTCCATGCTGTTTGAAGAAGTTAATCAGGTATTCACCACATTCTTTATGAGAGATAGTTCCGGGTATGCGTGGACCGAAGGCAACTTGTTTGGCGGTATAGGCAAGTGCAGAATCTGCATTGAAATCAGGGCTGACCTGTTTTTTTAGCGAATTTGATCCTGTCGGACCCTGATGTTGATTACACCCCTGAAACAAGTAGGCTGAGCAGATTGTCAAGGCCACTATAAACAGGTGAATACGGTGTTTTTTAATGGGGTTTGTTGGGTTCATGGAATCTAGCAGATCATCTGGTTAATAAGTGTACACGATAATAATTCTTTTGTCTGACTATATTTTTGACCAGGTTGTTTCTTCCCTGGCATCTTTGAGCTGATAACCTGCAGCTAGCAAACGGTTTCTGATTGAATCTGATATGGTGTAATCTTTATTTTGCTTAGCCAGGTCGCGTATGTCTATTAAAATATCAAGAACCTTTTTTAAATCCTGGTGATCTTCAGTTTCAAGACGCAGGCCTAGAATATCAAACATAAAATTGCTGAATAATTTACGCAGATCATCAATCCCATCTCTGTTAAGCTGACCATCATTATTATAAACAAGATTAATGATGCGGCTGCCTTCAAATAGTTCAGCTATGACAATCGGACTATTAAAATCGTCGTTGAGGGCTTTATAACAATTTTGAATAAGGGCAGGAATATCAAACGTATTCTTAACCCCGGCCTTGATTTTCTCAATAAGGAGATAGGCATTTATCAATCTTTTCAACCCTTTTTCAGATGCTTCAAGTGCTTCATTTGAAAAATCCAGTGTACTGCGGTAATGCCCCTGCAAGATGAAGAACCGGATTGTCATTGGGCTGAATGATTTTGTCAGCAGCGTATTCTTACCTGTAAAGAAATCACCTAAGGTGATGCTGTTACCAAGTGATTTACCCATTTTCTGCCCATTTACGGTAATCATATTATTGTGCATCCAGTATCTTGCAGGTCCGTGACCATTGCAGGCACAAGACTGGGCAATCTCTGATTCATGATGGGGGAATAATAGATCCATACCACCACCATGAATATCAAAGGTTTCACCCAGGTATTTTTCACTCATAGCCGTACATTCAAGATGCCAGCCCGGGAAACCTTCACTCCAGGGTGATTCCCAGTGCATGATATGCTCAGGTGAGGCTTTTTTCCAGAGTGCAAAATCAGCAGGATTTCTTTTTTCACTTTGACCTTCAAGTTCACGCCGCATATTTCCTGCTCCTGCAATCAGGTCATCAAGTATGCGACCTGATAGCTCTCCATAAGGATAGACCTGGCTGTATTTTAGTAAATCAAAATAGACTGATCCATTTGACTCATAGGCGTATCCGGCAGCAATAATTTTTTTTGTCAGGGCAATCTGTTCAGGAATATGACCTGAAGCCCTTGGCTCTATACTTGGTTTTAAGGTATTCAGCCTGTCCATATCACTATGGTAGGCATCCATATAATATTGTACCACTTCCATAGGCTCCAGGTTTTCAAGCCTGGCCTTCTTCCCGATCTTATCTTCGCCCTGATCGGCATCATTTTCAAGATGCCCGACATCTGTGATATTGCGAACATAACGAACCTTATAACCCAGATGCTTGAAATACCGAAATATCAGGTCAAAGGCTATTGCCGACCGGGCATGACCCAGGTGTGCATCACCATAGACAGTTGGTCCACAGACATACATTCCTATTGACTGTTCATTTAAGGGAATGAAATGTTCCTTTTTACGGGTAAGCGAGTTATACAGGTAAACAGGATTCTCCATCATGCAAACATAAAAAATTTATGCCACGAATATTACGATCAATACCCTGCAAGATTGATATAAGGGCTAGATCTTGCCCTTGAAAAACCAGCAAATCTAGAACCTGTCTCAGGCAAGATGGGTTTTAATGATAAGAAAGTTCTGAAATTACCGGGTAATGATCTGAAAGTTCTTTTTTGACGATCTGATAATTTAACACCCCAAACATGGGTGAACATAAAATATAATCAATCTGAAAATTAGGGAAAGTCCCATTATAGGTGCGGGCAAACCCCTTACCCTTTTCAGCAAAGCAGTTTTGAAGATTTCTGGAAACAGTCTGAAACGCAAACGAGACAGGAGGGTCATTGAAATCTCCACAAACGATGACGGGGTATGGGCTTTGGGCAATCTTATCGGCAATTAATTTAGCCTGAGCACTTCTTCTGATAAAAGCCCATTTTAATTTATGACCAATTATTCTGGATGACTGCATATCAGGGTTTATATCTGTTTTAATACGGTCAATGAATTCATAATCACCGGATCCAAATTTTATCGATTGTAGTTGAATGCTAAATACCCTGATTAACCTGCCAGGAAGTTGAATATCTGCAATGACAGCTCCATTGACCGAATTCCTTTCTGTACTAAATCTGATATATTGATCACCGGTTATGGGATATTTTGAGAATATAGCAATTCCATATCCTTCATAGTTGTTGCTGTCTGCAGGATGAAAAAAGAAATGCCTGCTATGCATGATCTTAAATAAACTATCGCGGATATTGAAATTCCCTTTCTTACGACTGAAGAACTCCTGAAAGCAAATGATATCTGGTTTTTGACGCCTGATCATATCCAGCATTTCTGTTTTTACAATTGCGGTTAAAGGGCCATCGAAAGTCTTAAAAAAATGGGCATTAAACGTCATTACCCGTATACTATGCGCAGTTGTATCAGCCTTGCCGGTATTGTGAAAATGCAAAGAAACTGTTTGGCGCAGATAAGAATATCCCAGGATAATTATTACAAAGGAAAGGAGAAACCACCAGCGGGTATAAATGACCCAAAAAAAAATAAAAAAAATATTTAATACAACCAAAAAGGGGAAGGCAAGCCCAAAGAATGCTATTTGCCAAAAGTCTTTAGGATCAATGAAAACAGATAGGTAGCTGGCAGCAAGCGCCATTGCAACAAGTATATTCAGAGAGATCATTGTTTTCCCCCAGAAAGATACTTGTCTGTCTATCATTTGTTTCTAGTCATTATCCTGACCCGCTTTGTGAAGTAATTGCTTTTCTTTTTCGCTTAGACTGCCAATTCCGAATTTAGAAATCTTATCTAATAATTCATCGACAACTTGTTGTCTTGACCCGTCTTTTATTTTTTCTTTCGAATTTTCTTTAGAATTTACCAGCACCTGCGACCGGTATGCGACTTTCAGTTTACCCTTTTCATGTTTCGAAAAAAGGGAAACAAATGGGGCTGCCCAGTCAGAACCGTTCTGTAACTGATTAATATACAGAAATCCCAGTAACGCACCACCAAGATGTGCCAGTTGGCCTCCGATATTGCCCTGTGGTATCAGAATAATGTCAAGTACGATATATCCGATTGCAAGCCATCTCAATTTTACAGCACCCAAAAACATCAGGCCTATAGTATATTCAGGTAAAAGCGTAGCGGTGGCTGTTATGATTGCCATAACGCTGGCAGAAGCACCAATAGTTGGGGCAAGGGTATGAAAAGCTGGTATAAGGTTTGACAAGGTAATAAAGAATATCGCCCCTGCTAGTCCTCCGGCGATATAAACAAATACGAATTTGCGATAGCCCAGGTATTCTTCAAAGATCTGGCCTATCCAATATAACCAAAGCATATTAAAAAATAGGTGAAAAAGCTCCTGGTGAACGAACATATATGTAAAAACTGTCCATGGGCGGGTTATCAGAACTGACAGTGCAGCAGGTACTGCTATCCATGCTGTAATTTCATTGAACAAACCATCAGGCGAGCGAATGATAAATTCTATCAGCCTGACCAGGTTTATTAACAAAAAAACCACCACGTTCAGGGCGATAAATTTATTTATTGCACTAGCTGGTTTAAAAATCAGCATCCGAATATCATTCCTGGCCGAGCTTCTCATATCGTTTTATTGCAAGCGGGCTGATTGCCCTCTGTTCCAAATTTTAATTATAATAAATCCAAATAGCGCTCCACCCAGATGGGCAAAATGCGCGACTGAATCACCTGAAAACTGTGCCACACCCAAGAACAGTTCAAGTACTATATACACAGGAACCATGTATTTTGCTTTAACCGCAATAGGAATAAAGAAAATATATAATTCTGCATCCGGAAATAACATTCCAAATGCCAGTAAAAGCCCAAAAATTGCACCTGAAGCACCAATTACAGGTGAATAATAAATGGTATCAACTTTATCCTGAATAACCTGGGTGGCTTCAATTGCATGACGGGTAAAATCTCCTGTCAGAATATGCATTTCGATCGCCTGAGCACCCATTTGCAAGACTACTGCCCCAATTGCTGTTATAAGATAAAAATACAAAAAACGTTGTGACCCCCAAATATTTTCAAGAATAGGGCCAAACATGTATAGTGCGAACATATTAAAGAAAATATGTCCTATTCCACCATGCATGAACATATAAGTCAGTACCTGCCAGTAGCGGAAATTTGGGGAATCAAAATAATAAACCCCTAGAAGTTGGTTTAAATTAACCCCTTTTTGTTCAAGGATAAAGGTGGCAACAAAAAATAGTACATTAATTATCAGCAGGTTTTTGACTACTGTTGTCAAATTTGATCCGCCTGAAAATTGAAATCTGTTCATATTAAAGTAAATTCATGTGTCAATTTAACGCATGGGGTTTTCAAATCGTTTAATTAATTCATTAATAGAAAGGGTGATAAAAATAGTTTTGCCCCCTGGAGAAACCGAGGGACTTGAACAGGCAAATAATTTGTCAATGAGCAGATTCATTTCAGCAGATTCTAATTTCTTGCCGTTTTTAATTGAATTTCTTCTAGCCAGAGATCTGGCCAGGTTGTCTCTTTTCTCTAGTTTTAAGGTTGAAAAGTTGTCTTTATAGCTTTCTAGTATTTTTTCAAGTATTTGAGGTTCATTGCCAAGACCCAGGTCACCAGGCACCCCCTCAATAATATAGGTACTTGGTCCAAAAGGTCTGATGTCAAACCCGAGTTTCCTGATTTCAGGAAGTAATTCTTCTAATAAATCAGCGTCAGGAGTATTAAAATGAACCGTCTGCGGGAAAAGCGTCTGCTGACTCGGAAAGCCGTGACCCGACAATGCTTCAAGATATTCTTCATAAAGAATCCTTTCATGTGCATTTTCTTGATCTATGACCAGCAATCCTGATTTTATTGAACTTATGATAAACCGTTGGTTCAGCTGGAAAGTTTTTTTTTCGGGTTCTGCTGATTGCTGAAAGGTCACACTCAGCTCTTTATCCTCTTCGAAAAGTTTTGCTGGAGTAGGCTGCTGTTCGGCAATTTTATAGAGTTCCTGCCAGTTAGAAGGAATAGATGCCTTTCTCTGGTCAGTGGGTATTTTAAATGGATTGTATTCTGGATTAAATTGGATCACAGGAGGCCTGACAGGTTCAGTGCGCTTTTGATATCCAACTTCTGCATATCCTGTTTCCATGGTAAAGTCAAGGCTGGGGCTAAGTATGTGCTGACCCAGGGCACGCTTTATGGCAGCCCTTAAAATTGCATATAAAACCTTTTCATCTTCGAATTTGACCTCTGTTTTACTTGGGTGAATATTGATATCGATTTTTGCAGGGTCTATCTCAAGAAATAATGCATAGAAAGGAATACTGTCGGCAGGCAATAATTCCTGATAAGCATTCATCACCGCATGATGAAAATAGGGCTCACGTATATATCTGCCATTAATAAAGAAATACTGTTCACCCCTGGTTTTTTTTGCTGAATCAGGGGTGCCAATGAATCCCTGTAATTTCATCAGACCCGTTTCTTCTTCAACAGGTAAAAGCCTCTCACTATATGAATTTCCAAATAGGTGAATGATCCGCTGTTTAAGCCCTGTTTTGGGTAAGTGTAATAATTCCGTATCATTATGACTCAATGAAAAGAATATCCCTGCATGTGATAATGCCTGTCGTTGAAATTCTTCCATAATATGCCTGAGTTCAACCTGATTTGATTTTAAAAAGTTTCTCCTGGCGGGGATATTAAAAAAAAGGTTTTTTACGGCAATTGAAGTTCCGACGGGTGAGGCTATGAGTTCTACGCTTTTTATATCGGAGCCTTCGATAAGCACTTCTGTTCCTAATTCCTGGTCTGACTGGCATGTTTTAAGACATACCTGTGAAACGGCTGCGATTGAGGCAAGTGCCTCGCCTCTGAAACCCATACTTCGAATCTTAAATAAGTCTTCAGCAGCTTTTATTTTTGAGGTTGCATGCCTGTCGAAACATTTGATGGCATCAGTTTCAGACATACCATTACCTTTGTCGATGACCTGTATCAGCGTTTTACCCCCTTCTTTTATCACAACAATAATAGAGTTTGAACCCGCATCAAGGGCATTTTCGATCAGTTCCTTTACTGCTGAAGCAGGGCGTTGAACTACTTCTCCGGCTGCAATCTGATTAGCAACAAAATCTGGAAGTAGCTGTATTATGTCTGCCATGCGGGTTGAGCTAGGATGTTTAAATGCAACCTGTTCATCCAATTTCTAGTATAAATAGATTTTTTACCATGAACAGAATTAAACCGGTCTTAAATACGTTGTATAGTAAGTACAAAATTACGCTTAAAATGTCTTTTAAAAATTCTTTACGTAAACAAGTTCTTTTTTTTCTGAAAAATACGGGTTATGGCAGCTTTCTGTGTTGCTGTATGCTGTTAATTCCTGGACTCTCAGCATTTGCTAAAGGTCGGGTAAAACCAACTTGGAGAATAGATACAGGCCTTGTAAAAATAAAAATTCCAGCTTCTGGTAATATCAACAGCCTGCCTTATCCATATCATAGTATTTCGGCTCTTTCCATCGACCAGCCTGGTTTAAAATGGGTTGATTCACTTATAAGCACGCTGAGCCTTGAAGAAAAAATCGGTCAGCTTTTTATGGTACCTGCTTTTTCTCGTTATGATAGTTATTACCGCAATGAAATAAGAACGCAAATTCTAGACTATCATATTGGTGGTATACTTTTTATGCGTGGTGGTCCGGTTCGTCAGGTTCAACTTGTAAACTACCTGCAGTCAGTGAGCCGTATTCCATTATTAATTTCTATCGATGCTGAATGCGGACTTGGAATGCGGCTTGATAGTACTATGACCTTTCCGCATGAAATGGCTCTGGGCGCTATCAGAGATAACAAGCTCATTTATAATATGGCCTATGAAATTGCCCGTCAATGTAGGGCAATAGGGGTACACATGGATATGGCTCCGGTGGTTGATGTCAATGACAACCCCTACAATCCTATTATCAATGAGCGCTCATTCGGAGAAAACAAAACCATTGTAGCTGCAAAGGGTATAGCCTATATGCAAGGCCTGCAGGATGGTGGAATTCTAGCCGTGGCCAAGCACTTTCCCGGCCATGGAGATTCATTCGAAGATTCACATCTTACTCTACCCGTAATAGACAGAAATGCCAGGCAGATGGATTCTGTAGAGTTATATCCATTTAAAAAATTAATTAATCAGGGGCTTTCCGGGATCATGACAGCTCACTTAAGTGTGCCCTCTCTTGACCCAACTATCAACCTGGCGTCAAGCCTTAGTAAACCGATTGTAACCGATCTGCTTAAAATAAAATTGGGCTTTTCAGGTCTGGCTATTACCGATGCTATGAATATGAGTGGGGTGTCCCATTATTATCCTGCAGGTGACCGGGATGTAAAGGCGCTGATGGCAGGTAATGATATCATTCTGCTGGCAGAAAATATCCCTGTGGCTTTTCGCAGTATCTTACATGCAGTAGGTACAGGGCAATTAAGTCGTAATGAGATTGATGCTAAGGTGCGTAAAATATTAATGGCCAAGTATCTTACCGGTCTCAAGGTAAAAAGAGCCCCAATTCAAGTTTCAGGGATCACTTTGCGTCTGAATATGCAAAAGGCTAAATACCTGAACCAGCAGCTTGTTGAGGCTTCACTGACAGTCCTGGGAAATGCTGAAAAAACGCTCCCGATCAGAGATCTTCTGCAATATAAATTCGCAGAGGTCAGCATTGGGGAATTAAATGGCAATATATTTCAAAAAACATTAGGGCGCTATGCCCGTGTGCCAACGTTTAGTACCTATAAAGATGGAACTGACAGTGATTATGCAAAACTTGAAGATTCACTAAGATCATTTAATACAGTCATCATTGCCCTTCATAACTTAGAAAAATCTGACAAAGACAATTATGGGGTTAGAGGTAGTACCCGAGACTTTATCGCCCGTTTACAGGCGCACAAAAGAATTATTCTGGTTGTTTTTGGCAATCCTTACCTGCTGTCAAATTTTGCAGGCTTACAAAACGTAGTCGTTGCCTACGATGATAGTCCGACAGCACAGAGCTTAACAGCCCAATTAATTTTCGGTGCCATTGGTGCCAATGGACGTCTGCCTGTTACTGCCTCTTCACAGTTTAAGGCAGGTGATGGAGAAGTAATCAACCCCATTGGCCGCATCAAATATACGATGCCTGATGAGCTTGGTATTTCACCCGCATCTTTACTAAAGATAGATTCAATTGCAATTGATGGTATCGTTAAAAAGGCTTATCCTGGTTGTACCATTATGGCCATAAAGGATGGAAAGGTTTTTTATGCAAAAGCTTTTGGAACCCATACCTATCTTGACAGAACACTTACCCAGCTGGATGATGTGTTTGATCTGGCTTCAGTAACCAAGATTTCTTCAACTGTACTGGCTACTATGAAACTCTATGATCAGGGTTTGCTTGACTTGCATAAACCAATTTCAACCTACCTGCCAGAACTTATCAATACAAACAAGCAAAATATCCGGTTAATTGATCTCTTAACACATCAGGCGGGTCTGGTGCCCTATATACCTTTTTACCTGGCTGCCATGAAAGAGCCTGGAGTTTTCAGCCCTGATTCTTCAGCCGGCTATCCGGTACGGGTTGCCCAGCATATGTACCAGCGGGCAGATTATTTCAAACAGGTAATTTGGAAACAGGTTATTGCCTCACCTATAAAAACACCAGGTAAATATGTTTATAGTGATCTGAGTATGTACTTTATGCGTGCAGTAGTTGAGAAAGTCAGTAATGACAAACTTGACAATTTTGCAATGAAAACTTTCTATGAGCCGTTGGGCCTGACCACAATGGGATTTAATCCCCGAAACCGTATTGCTGTGAACCGATTTATGCCGACAGAAAATGATAAACTCTGGCGCAAGCAATTACTGGTAGGCGATGTACACGATCAGGGTGCTGCCATGCAAGGCGGGGTAGCTGGTCATGCAGGACTTTTCAGTGATGTGATTGATCTTGCTACATTGGGGCAGATGCTCTTACAGCATGGTATCTATGCTGAGAGAAGTTATATTAAAGAATCTACAGTAGATATGTTCAATACCCGCCCATATCCCCTGACAAGCAGACGAGGAATAGGTTTTGATAAACCTGAAAAAGATCCTCAACAATATCCAGGCAGTAAATATGCATCACAGGAGACTTTTGGACATACTGGTTTTACAGGCACCTGTATCTGGGTTGACCCTGATGTAAACCTGGTATATGTATTTCTTTCAAACAGGATTTGCCCTGACGGAGAAAATGCGGAATTATCGGCACTCAGAATCAGAGCCAAAATTCAGAATGCTTTTTATGAAGCTATTTTGAAGCATTAGACCGGGTTTTTAGTAATCTCCACGACCTGCATCAATGCTTCATGTTACTTAATCTGCCTGACCCAAAAAACTCGTGTTTTCGGTAGTAAGCATTCTTGTTAATTATTAGCAGCCACTACCATATTCTGTAAATTTTAAACGCAATCATATAACTCCCTGCCTGAGTATTGATGTAAATTTGTATCTGTTACTTAATCAGATGGAAATTAAAAACATTCAGTCACGTATTTTACCTGTTACAGGGTTGAGTTGTGCGAGTTGCGCAGCGACTGTGGAATCAGTCATGAGCAGACAAAAAGGAATTGAAAAGGCTGAAGTAAACTATGCAAGTAATTCTGTGAATCTGGTATATGATCAAACCCTGATAAGTCTCGAAACGTTAAAAAATGTAGTTGCATCAATAGGTTATGGGCTGGTAACTGATACCAAAACCGGAAAGCAACAGCAGGCAGCCATCGCTGTTAATAGTTTTAATCGGCTTACAAAGAAGACTGTCTGGGCAGCAATTTTAACTTTACCGATTTTACTGCTCAGTATGGTCTTTATGGGAGTTCCCCATGCTGACTTTATCATGCTCGCCCTGAGTACTCCTGTTTTATTCATTTTTGGGCGCAGTTTTTTTATTGGTGCTTTTCAACAGGCAAGATATGGTCGTGCTAATATGGATACCCTGGTTGCCCTGAGTACAGGTATCGCTTTTCTCTTTAGTGTTTTCAATACTATCTATCCCGAATACTGGGAAAAACAGGGTTTAAAACCTACCGTTTATTTTGAGGCGGCCTCGGTGGTGATCGTTTTTATCATGCTGGGCAAATTACTTGAAGAGCGGGCAAAATCTGCGACTTCTTCGGCCCTCAAAAAACTCATTGGTCTGGTTCCATCTACCGTCATTTTAATAACAGAATCTGGTAATAGGGAAATACCAATTATTCAGGTTAAAATTGGTGATCACTTGCTTGTTCGTCCGGGTGAAAAGGTAGCAGTAGATGGAAAACTCATAACAGGTAGCTCTTTTGTCGATGAGAGCAGTATCACTGGTGAGCCCCTGCCTTCTGAGAAGTCGACTGGCGATCAGGTCTTTGCCGGAACTGTAAATCAACGGGGCAGCTTTCAGTTTATTGCTGAAAAAGTTGGTTCTGATACGCTTCTTGCAAGTATCATAACCCAGGTTGAGCAAAGTCAGGCCTCTAAAGCTCCGGTTCAAAAACTGGCAGATAAAATTGCGGGCATCTTTGTACCGGTTGTTATATTGATTTCTATAATTGCTTTTGCGATCTGGGTTTGGGCAGGAGGAGAGCAGGCCTTCGCACATGGAATGCTTGCTATGGTGACCGTATTAATTATTGCCTGCCCGTGTGCCCTGGGACTGGCAACTCCAACGGCTATTATGGTCGGGATGGGAAAGGGTGCAGAAAATGGAATTTTAATTCGTGATGCACAGGTTCTTGAAACTGCTTATAAGGTAAATGCCATTGTATTGGATAAAACCGGAACTCTTACTGAGGGGCGCCCAGAAATAACCGATTTTATCTGGGCCTCAAATCACTCAGCTGATATTTCAAATTTTAAAACAATACTTCTGGCCCTTGAGCAGAAAAGTGAGCACCCGCTGGCCGCTTCTATTGTAAACTGGTTAAAGAAAGAGGGGGTCTCTGAGAGTATTGAACTTAGCAATTTCAAAAGTCTGACAGGAAGAGGAGTTGAAGCTCTTGCCATTGATGGAAGTATTTACTGGGCAGGTAGCCATAAATTATTGGGCGATCGCTCATTAAGTGTTTCTGACCGGTTAGACCTGGAGTTAGGCAGGCTCTCAGCTCAGGCCAGAACACTAATTTACTTCGGCAACCAAGAGGCGGTACTTGCTATAATAGCAGTAGCTGACCAGCTGAAAGAAGGTTCTAAAGAAGCCATCAGACAATTGCAGCTAGAAGGTATTGCTACCTATATGTTGACTGGTGATAATCAGCAGACAGCAGCATTTATTGCTTCAGAATTGGGTATAACTCATTATTCAGCTGATCTTTTGCCAGCTGATAAGGCTGCGTATATTAAAAAACTACAGTCAGGTGGTTTAACTGTGGCAATGATCGGTGACGGTATTAATGATACTCAGGCACTGGCACAGGCTGATGTTTCCATTGCCATGGGCAAAGGTTCTGATATTGCTATGGAAGTTGCTAAAATCACACTGGTATCTTCAGATTTGCGTCAGGTTCCCAAGGCCCTGCGCCTGTCAAAGCTTACCCTACAGACGATTCGTCAAAACTTGTTCTGGGCATTCATTTATAACCTGATTGGTATTCCCCTGGCAGCAGGTATACTATATCCCTTTAACGGGTTTTTACTCAGTCCGATGATTGCAGGAGCTGCCATGGCATTAAGTTCTGTATCTGTAGTAAGCAATAGCTTACGCTTGAAATTCACTAAATTAATTGTATAAACAATAGATATGAACGTATTAAAATTTCACTCTCAGAACCAATGCACCTATGTCTGAAGACCTTATAATTTCAGCATTAAAAGAAAAAGGTTTTCAGGCTGAACTGATTATCCTATGATGCTACATATAAAAAATATGGTATGCGATCGCTGTATAATGGTAGTCAGACAGCAATTAGAAAACCTGAATTTGCAGGTTATAGATATAGTTCTGGGTATTGTCAATATAAAGCCAGAACCTGAAGGGGTAAAGTTGAGTGAAATTAGTTCGGC
>Ga0209511_1000351_pt1 | contig 48197 bp, 20 predicted proteins | sample SSSSmetaG_FD_184141 | JGI IMG/M metagenome (GOLD analysis project Ga0209511, IMG submission 184141) | Glacier valley bacterial and archeal communities from Borup Fiord, Nunavut, Canada, to study Microbial Dark Matter (Phase II) - ​SSSS... | ecosystem: Environmental > Aquatic > Freshwater > Ice >... | reverse complement strand
TGATGTTTTATTGGGGAAGTCTTTTGTTATCAGTATGTTCCCCCCTTTGGTATATCCTGTCCTCTTTTACAGGCTTTGTAATTCTGAATATTGGTTTTGACAATATCTCAAAACTAATCAATGTCAATCTGATGAAAGACCGCTTTAACATTGAGAACGAGAGTTTTTTGCAGCAGGAGAAACTGATGCTGAATGTTTATTCGGTCAACCTGCGAACAAGTTACCTCTACCGGGGAGAGTTTCGGGAAGGGTGGATCAATATTGTAAATCCTTTCCGGGCTACGATGGTAATCGGAACACCCGGCTCGGGCAAATCCTTTTCTGTTGTACTACCATTTATCAGGCAGCACTTGCACAAAGGTTTTTCGATGTGTGTCTATGATTTTAAATACCCGGATCTTTCGATTGTGGCCTATAACCGGTTTCTTGCAGAAAAGGCAAAAGGGCTCCTGAGGGAAACATCCCGGTTTTTTGTGATCAATTTTGATGATATCCGAAAATCATACCGCTGCAATCCGCTTGCTCCGGAACTCATGGAGAGTCCTATTGATGCCTTTGAATCTTCAAGAACGATTCTTTATAACCTGAACAGGGAATGGATACGGAAACAGGGTGAGTTCTTTTCCGAATCTGCGGTCAGCTTTTTTGCCGCTGTGATCTGGTTTCTTAAAAAATATAGGGAAGGAATATACTGCACCCTTCCTCATGCAATTGAACTGTTACAGCTCGATTATGATGAACTCTTTGAGGTACTTTCCACAGAAAAGGATGTGGTCAATGTGATCAACCCGTTTGTAAATGCCTATAAGCGCGAAGCAAGTGAACAACTCGAAGGCCAGCTGGGCAGTCTCAAGATTGCCATCTCAAAGATCATCAGTCCCGAGATTTACTGGATATGCTCGGGAAATGACTTTTCACTGGATATCAATAATCCGGCACAGCCAAAAGTACTTTGCCTGGCCAATAATCCGCTTCGCGTTGAGATGTACGGAGCGGTACTTTCTCTTTTTATTACCCGGATGCTCAAGGTGATCAACCGAAAAGGGCAATGCCCTTCATCGCTGATCTTTGATGAGCTGCCGACTATTTACTTCCGGGGACTGGACACACTCATTGCGACGGCCAGAAACAACCGGATTTCAACCTTAATGGGAATTCAGACCGTTGATCAGTTGATCCGGGATTACGGGAAGGAACAGGCCAATGCGATCCTGACCAATATTGGCAATGTCCTTTCGGGACAGGCATCGGGGGAGACGGCCCGGTTTATCCAGGGACGTATGGGTAAGATTCTTCAGGAAAGGCAATCGGTCAATATTAACCAGAATACGCAGTCGTCAACCTTTTCGACACAGCTTGATTTTCTGGTACCTGAAGGTAAGATTGCCACACTTCCTCAGGGATGCATGGTTGGACAGGTAGCTGACAATTTCGGAGAGGTTATTTCACAGAAAAACTTCAACTGTATGATCTGTGCTGACACCGAAAAACTGGCAAAGGAGGAAAAGCGGTACAGGGAGATTCCTGATTTTTACCGCTTTGATAATATCAGGGAAGTACTTGACGGAAACCGCAACCGGATTTTTAATGAGATACAAACCCTGGTCACACAAATCCGAAAAACAAAACCTGTTACTGAAACTGACTGAAGATTAATATGACAAACCTATTTTGAGTTATGTGTTTTTTATAAATTATTTTAAAATGATGTGTTATGGAACAAAAGACAAGAATGACCATTGATGAGGTTCCGTTTGACAAGCTGGAAAAAGCGGGTATCGACCGCAATTTTGTCTCCAGGATGGAACCCAAGGAACTGACCGATTTTCTGAACGGTTTCCGTTCGGAGAAGCTCTACACCGTGAATGCCCGGATCAATGATGAGGAGCACCGGATTCCTGCCAAACTGCGTTTACAGAAAGAGGAGGACGGATCGGTCTCGGTGAAAGTGCACCCGATTCAGCGCCTCTCGATCCCGGATGAGTACATGGGACATACTTTTAGTAAACAGGAGATGGCAGCCCTCTTGAACGACAAGAACCTGGGGAAGACCATTGAGCTGACCAACAAGAAAGGTGCAAAGGAGGATTATTACCTGAGCATTGATCCCAAGACAAATGAGCTGGTACCGCTCAAGACGAAGCAGATCCAGGTTCCGGATAAGATCAAAGGAGCCACCCTGTCGGCCGAGCAGAAAGATCAACTGTCAGCCGGTAAAAAGGTAACTGTCAACGGGATGACTGGTAAGAACGAAAAGAACTTTTCAGCAACCCTTCAGGTCGATGCAGCCACGCGGAAGATCAGCTTTTCTGAATTCAAACAGGAAGCCTCCGAAACGGCCAAACAGGCCAGCAAAGAGGAAACCAAAAAAGGTGCGAAGCTAAAGGTCAGCTAATCCCAATGTCAAAGACGCAAAAAGGCAGTAAAAATGAAAAAGAGGGGAACCTGGAAAATGAGATTTCCCTCTTTTTTCGCACTTGAGTAACCCCTCCCGCTGAAGTATCGTGGTCGAACGAAGAGGACAATGCAAGATGTGTTTTTATGGCCATAAAAACCTCTTGATCGTTCCTGGCAGGGGCCCTTAATTTTCTGCGAAAATTTTTGTTTGTACCAAATATGTTTCAGCCTTTTGTTAGCAATATTTATAAAATTATGCGACCCAAATTACCCGATAAAGAAAAACGAAAGATTGTCGTTCGCCTTTTACTGAGTGAAGAGGAAAAGATACGACTCTCCTATTTTGTCAGAAACGGGAAGTTTGGCTGCATGAGTGATTTTCTCCGTTACAAGATATTTGATCAGTCCCGAAAGAAGATAATAACGTTGGATGAGAAGGATGTTCCACAGATAAAAAGGATGGATTACGAACTGAACAAGATCGGCGTCAACCTGAATCAGATTGCCAAAAAAATCAATACCCATGACGTTTACCAGTTTACAAGTGCGGACAGGGAGGTATTCAAACTTGTTACTCAGGAAGTCAAAAATTGCTTTTCTGTTTTGCAAAAATTTTTCGACATGGTAGATCATGGACGGTAAAGGATGGGTCTGACCTGGAAAATCCTAAAAATTGAATAAAATCTCAGGAATAGAACAACATGGTTATAGTAATCCACCAAACTGCCGATACACAGAATGCGCTGCTTTATAACGAGCAGAAGGTAACGGAAGGAATTGCCACCTACTTTCATAACAGCAATACAGAGTCAGTGAATCCGTTTTTATATGATCAAAACCACCGGTTAAATGCCCTTCTTGATATAGAAATTGGCAATGCTAAGGCAAAAAACAAATGTCTGCATATCTCCTTCAACCCATCAAAGTTAGATAGTCTGATGTTGGATGATAAAACGATACGTCACGAGATCGGGCAGATGATGGAGCATATGGGCTATGGGAACCAGCCTTATTTTGTCTATAAGCACAAAGATCTGGACAGGATCCATTACCATATTGTTTCGACACGGGTTGACAGTATTACCGGCAAAAAAATCAAAGACAATTACGAACAGGAGAAGATGCAACGGTTTATCCAGAGACTGGAACAGAAATACGATCTCAAACAGGAAGAACCCAAAACGCAGCTCAGGCAAACCGACTTTACGCTCAATGCCACTTGTTCGGATCTGAAAGCAAAGGTTGAAGGAATATTTCGGTTAATAAACCAATCTTCGGGAATAGAAAGCGAAACCATGTATCACGATATACTAAAAGCATTCAATCTGGAGGTCAAGCAATCTGGCAAAGGTGAAGTTATCCTGGTGACGGATAACGACGGGAAAATAATCCGTAATCCGCTGCGCATGTCAGAACTTAAAGAACGGATAAAAATCCCTGAGACAGAAAACAGACCGGAAAAAGAATTGATAAAACAAGTAGAAGCGCAGGTTAACACCGGATTTAAAGAGCTGTTTAAAAAATACCGTTTCTGTGGTGCACAGAACGCGGCCCTTGAGTTGAAAGAGAAAGGTCTTTTTCTATTCTGGTCTACGGAATCGGGCAATTACAAAATCTATATTCCTGACAATAAAATGGTGTTTTCCAATCCGTTTCTGATTGATAAACAACTGATCAGACTCGACTATTTCAATATGACCAACCATGATTTTTATGCTATTATCAAAGATTACAATCGTGTTCTCGCTGAAAAGTTCCGTTTCGTTTCTGAAGGGCTGATTGATTACGAAAAGGTTTCTATGTTGGAATTGAAGAACCGGGAAACAAATACTCCTTTAAAAGAAATAAAACTATCAGATAGTAAGGTATTTATTCAAATCACTTCCGAAATGGATGACCTGTCAAAGAGTTTTACCGAATCGGCGATCAAAGATTATTACCGGTATTCCATCCGCCGTATTATTGAAACAGAACAGCGGATCAATCAGTACGACTTTTACCGGGAATATAACCAGAACCGGCAGTCGTTTAAGCCTGGTCTTACAAAGGATCTGGCGGCCAGGTATATGGTGGTAAAGACGGAAGATCAATATTACCTTAACAACCATCCTTCCGGAATCCAGGAAATCAACCTGAATCCTGAACTGCTAAAATACCATCTGGACGCAAAGAACTTCTTTTCAAAGTCAATCCTTGAAATGGTCCGGTTAATGCCCTGGTACAGCAAAGAAAAAGAGTTAAGTAAAAATAAAAAGATGCTAAAGCAGAAAAGGAAAGGACAAGGAATGAGGTTTTAACGAATTATCAACAGCCGCACTCACAACCAACTATAGGATCGTTGAAATGTTGCTTTTCATTAATAATCATGGATTAAAGGATTTAGATATTACTAAAAAAGTCTAAAATCCAACTAGCGGGAGGAATGGCCGAATGTAATAATTATCGAGGTAATGAGAGATCAACAATCTGAAATATATTCAATTTGTTTTTTTGATTTCGCATGACTCTTATATTCCTAATGTATTTCCATCTTATTTTAGCCACCTTCATAAATACCTGGTTACCTTTTCCGCTTGGATCCTAAGGCTAGCGAATTGAAGTTTTCACTTTGTTGATCGAACGCCGGAGAACGCTGAATGAATAACAATTTAAATTCAAATCTTTCCAGATCGACTCAGATTCACTCAACTTCATGATTCTGCTGAACGATTAAACCGATAATGAGTTTGAAATTTCCAGTTCCGATGTGATAACATCCGTTATTGATTAGATGAAACACTAGCTATATGAAAGAGCGCTTTGCTAAAGAGTAAATCAACTTTAGAAGAAAGTGGAGCTGAGTTTTTTTCTTTAAGGAGAATTTTAATGTGTTGTATAGCAGGAAAAAATCACATAATCTGGTGATCAACAAAATTTTGACGTTGAAATGTTTCGTACCTAAGGCAATCTGGACATAACGGTAAATCATTGTTCTTCAAATATTTCGTGCCCATGGCACTATTTACCGTTCCAATAGGAACGAAATAGTTATAGAAAATTTAGATTGTTCAAAATGAAGCCCCATAGGTGGCGAAACATCTCTAATTTCAATAAAATAGTCACTTTGCGAATGGTTGATATTTTTTGTCGGTCACTAATATTTTTTTATAGTTTCTTCAATTTTAAAATTATTAATTTGCTATTTGTATTTTAGACATAAAATGAATATTTTTATTAAAGAGTTTTTGTAAAAATTATCCAACATTAAAACCGTAAATGCATGTCAACACCATTCAAATTCTATCTTACCCACATGAATTCCAAAGCGGGCTATCGTGCCTCCTGGGATCCAGGGAAACCGCTAAAAATTGGTTTTGTCGGCCGGCTTGACAAATCAGGCGTTTTTAGCATTTTCACATCACTCGAAAAAGAAAGCATTCCTGTTGAAACACAAGTTGACGATACAACTACAGATATGGATTATACTTCTAATGAAAGCGTTTCGATCACGGCAAAACTTTCTGGCACTATACCTGCAGCAGGGAGCGCTTTAACAAACGCTGATGCCGGCTTTACTTTTGAGTTTAAAAGTGAAGCGAGTGTCGTTTTTCAAAGTCAGGGGAACCAGACTAATCAGTTAACTAACCTTGCAGAAATTAAAAAATTAATATTGGCAAAATATAGAGATGGAAATTGGGATAAGGATTGGCTTGTTGTCACCGAATTAGTTAAAGCAAAAGCTGCAACAATTATAATATCAAACAGTACCAATGGAACACTTGAATTAAAAGCAAATGCTAATGTAGGAACTACAAATTTAAAGCTGACAGACCTTTCACTTGGATTAAGCGTTGCGAAAGAAAGAGGAAGTACTTTAAAGTATATAGCCCAGGAAGGGCTAACTCCATTATACAGAGTGATGGGGATTAAAAAGCCACTGTTTAGTCAAACAGATATAGTAATCAAAGGAACTGAAGAAATCGAAGACAGTGATTTTGAAATTCAAGAATTTGATGAAAGAGAATTAGAATAATAACTTACATTTTAATTTATGGCCAACCTATATGCACTTCTTGTTGGAATTAATAACTATCCGATCTCACCCTTACAAGGATCCATTAATGATGTAGACTCAGTTGAAGGATTTTTAAAAACAGCTTATCCTGAATCTGATTTGTCTATAAAGCGATTAACTGACAATGATTCGATGCTTCCGACAAGAGAGAATGTAATACGAGCGTTTGATCATTTCAATGAGGCTGCCAATGATGATGTTTGCCTTTTTTACTACAGTGGCCACGGCTCATTTTCAGCTGCACCCGAAGAATTTTGGAGTGAAACAACTGGATTTCTTCAATCTTTTGTGTTTGAAGACAGTCGTTTCCCTGGTGGGCGGGATTTAATGGACAAGGAAATGAGTTATTTGATTTGGAAGTCCATGATCGAAAGCAAAAAAAAGGATGTTACTTTTATTGCCATTACTGATTGCTGTCATGCAGGCACGATTACTAAGGCGCTTGCAGACAATAGTGAGATAATTGACAAAATGGAAAAACCAAACCCTGTGCCAACCAGTTTTCAGGATTACTTAGGCTTTGGAATCACTATAGGGGGAGAGCCAGCTTATAAAGAAACGATTGATGTAATTACAGGAAAGAAAAGAATAACAACTGCTCAAGGAAACCATATACATATTGCTTCCTCAAGAGATAATCAAACCTCTAAAGAATTGGTAATTGATGGTAAGAGACGAAGTGCGTTTACATATGCAATGCTGAAGGTACTATATGCTTGCGGGGGCAATATTGGTTACAAAGAATTAGTAGATAAAACGTCCATCCAGGTAAAAAATATCGTACCTGATCAATATCCACTTATTAATTGGAATGGGGATATTCAAAACTTGCAACCTGGAATCGAAAAGAAAATATTTCTTTTAAATAAACCCACCGAAACACAAGAAACTAAATTCAATATTTATTTCAATGGGCAATATGGCAAATGGTGCCTATCTGCCGGTAAGCTTCAAAATGTAACTGAGGGAGATGTCGCCTATATAATGAATGGAATTGAAACATTTGTGTTACCAAGTCCATTTCCCGACTTTTCTTTCGTTCAGCGACTCGATTGCTTTGAAACAAACCAACAATATATTGCTACAATTATAAGAACTACCGATAAGGTTACACAAATATCTATTGCAGATGATATTCCTGCTAATATAAAGCAGTTATTTTTAAATGAAAATTGGACCTCAGGGCTATTTACACTTTCAAAAGATAAACCTGGAAAGTTTATAATTAGGAAAAATGACTTGAATGAATATTTTCTGGCATTACCAGGAAGTAATAAACCCATTAACGATCCGCAAAGTATTTCTAGTGGAAATGATGTAACTGAGCTTTTTTCTGAAATAGATACAATTTGCAAATGGATAAACTTGCAAGAGTTTAACAATCCTACATCTAAATTGGGAGCAAATGATTCTGAAATTAGGCTTTTCAGGGATACAAGCGAGGGGAAATTTGAAGAGCTTAAAGAAATACTGCCGATAAACGATTTGTATTATAAAAATGCATCAGAAAAGCCGATTTTTCGAATGCAAATTATAAACAATAGATCAACGGGAAATCTTTTTATCTCTTATGTTTATTTAGGGTTTGATTACAAGATCAACACAAGTTGGTTTGAAAGCCAGGAAGTTGCGCCAGGCAAGGAAGCATGGTTGAAATTAAATGGGAATAGTTCAGATGGAATTACCATGGAAGTAGATGATGATTTTATCAAGCTAGGCTATGATGAAATTACCGAATATCTAAAGATTTTTATTAGTACAGAACCTATAGATCTTTATACTAAGGAGCAGAAAGGAATTGAATTACCATTTTATAGAACCAAAAACATTGATCCATTGGTTGCGGAAAAAAGTCCGTCCGGCATAATGGATATACCTCTTTTTAGTGGAAAAGATTGGAAAACTGAACTAATAGGTTTTCGTATTATAAAGCCTATTCCGGAAAGATCAATAAGTGCAGAGCAAGATACTCGTATTGCCGGCATTACGATTTTGAAACATGAGATTTCTGGTAATGTGACTGTAACTGACTCAAATAAGTTGAATTCTGTATTTAACTATCTGTCTAATACCAAATCTTTTGATGCCAAATCTGTAAATGCAAGACCAGATGCATTCGTAAAATCTCCTAACACTGTAAATGGCAATTCCTATCTGGAACCTTTTGATCTAAGTATCGGTAATGCAATGAAAGGCATGTTGATGGATGTTCTGGAACTTAGCAGTGTTAGTAACAAAGACCTAGTGACGCCGGAGAATCCCTTGATAATTCAATTACCGATGACAAAATCATCGGAAGAAGATTCAATTCTTCCGATTGGATTTGATACAGAAACAAAACTTTATTATCCGATCGGTCACTATGATGAAAAAGAAAGGAGAATATACTTACATACCTTACCGGATGAAACACCTAATGATGCAGCAATCACTCAAAAAAGCTTTTTTGGTTCCATTAAAATTTATTTCCAGAAAGTAATCGGATCAAAACATGGGTTTATTTATAAATATCCGCGTTTGGCTGTAGCTACAGTAAACGATTTATTGGAAGTGTCTTATGAAGATGATGAAAAAAAAGTATCTGATGCGATAGAAGAAGCAACTGACATCATTGTATTTATACATGGTATTATCGGGGATACAGAAAGCATTGTGAAATGTATCAAAACGCCGCTTGAAACAAATAGCAAAACACTTAAAAAGGATGCGAGCACATTAATACTAACATTTGACTATGAAAATCTCAATACTTCTATAAAGCAAACTGCTACCGATCTTGGAGATAGATTATCAAAAGTGGGATTAAAAAAAGGGCATAAGAAAAACCTGATACTAATCGCTCACTCTATGGGCGGACTAGTGAGCAGGTGGTTTATTGAAAAGGAAGATGGATATGAAGTGGTCAACAAATTAATAATGCTAGGTACTCCTAATAATGGTAGCAATTGGACCGATGTTAGAGATTTGGCAGACACTTTGTTAACCTTTGCGCTTAACGGAGCCGCTCTTTTAAAACCCTGGATGCTGTTATTAAGTAAAGTTTTTGGCCACTTAGTAAAAGATGTGCAAATAACTTTAATTGAAATGGGACCTACAAGCGATTTTATAAAAGATTTGAATGATAAAAACGCACCTGAAATTCCCTATATCGTTATTGCAGGGAACACTCAAAAAATAATTGTAAAATATGATAACACTTCGTCTTTAATAGAAAAACTATTTAGCCGGGTAAAAAAGAAAGGTGTTTATGATGCACTCGATGCTTTGCTATTCAAAAAGCCAAATGATATCGCGGTGACTGACGAAAGTATTCTAACATTTACAACTACTACCTCTGCTTGGGTCATTAAGCCACAAGCTTACGAAGTTTCTTGCGATCATCTGAATTACTTCGTTGATATCGGTTCATTAACGTTGATAAAACAAGCACTAATATGATTTTGCGAATAGGAAAAAAATTTGATTTTTTAAATATTATCAGTATCGGTGTGGCGCAATTTGTTTCAAAGACTTTATTACGATGCGCTTATGGTTATATATACTATTTACGGTAGTTAGGATAGCAAATACTTAAATCCTAACCATTATTAATGAAAACAGATTAAAGCACCATTAGCTGCATATGAATTACTGTTTTATTTTTATATTATTGCTATATTCAATTAGGCCGATGGAATGCATTAAACATTGAAATAATGAATTGATGTTTGTATTTTGAAAGTCCAAAACTATACCTGTGTTACTAACTCTGTATTTTATGTTTTAAGCATGTAATGGTAAAATTGAAATGCTTTAGGATTATATATTTCCTAAACTAATACTGCGCATATAAGTCGTTTAAATATTTTCTGCCAAATAATTTTATCCATTCACGTATTTCTTTAGCAGCATATTCGCAAGGTTCGTGACCTGTCCATTTAAAATAGTTACCAGGCTCTTGCGTATTGAATTTCGCAATTGCTTTCCCGGAAACAATATACACTGCATTACTATCAGTGGATAAAAAATAATTTTTGATTTCTTGAGTAACCCAGTAAGTAGCAAAGTTTTTTTTATTTTTTAAGTCCCAGCACATCACTTTAAATTCATCAATAGAAAAAACAAAGTTGCCATTTGCGGAAAATTTTATGTTATAACCATAACTGGTTAAAGAGGGCATTGTGAAATCGCTTGTCAAATCATAGATTTGATTGTTAATGCAAATCCATCTACTGTCAGAAGAAAAAACAATAGTGGGGCTAATATCGAATTTAAACGAAAGAGGTACTTTTTTCGTCGACGTATTAACAAGCTTAGCTGACCGAAATCCACTAGAATCTTTACTCCAGGTAAATATCCAATTCTGGTCAGGAGAAATTTTGTAATCGTACTCGGAAACTAATATCGGAAATGCTTTTCCATTTTTTTCAATCCATAATTTATCATATACAGTGTTGTCTATTTTATCGCCGAATTGAGTAGATGTAAATATCCACTGATCGGATGCTCCTTCAAATTTTATTTTAACCGGATTGCTTTCTTTTTCTAAAAAGTCCGGTTTTTTACCGGATTCAAGTTTTTGAAGATTACAGGAATCCCCAGGGAAGCATGAAAGTAAGTATTTTCCATTAGTGGAATAGCGACAATTAGATACACGCGGAAAACCATATGACAATCCGGTGGCAAAATTCCAAACCTTGACCTTGTTTCCCGAAACAGTAAGTAAAAAGTTCCTGTCGGCAGAAAATTCAATTACATCAAAAGCATTTTCATTTTCCAGAAAAGCAGGTTTTTTATTTGTAATCAAATTTTTTATGTTCCTGACTCCGCCGTTTTTAGTGAAAACCCAAATACTATCGTCTCTTGTAGAATAAAGATCATATCTATTAAAAATTCCTTTGAAGATAAAGTTACTATCATCAGTTAGATCTAAAACGCTAGTGGTTAAGTCTTTGTTTTCACTTAATAAAAAATTTCCATCGGGTGAAAAATAATAATGACGCCCTTGTTTACCATACCAGCCCTCCACTTTTACCAGCGAATCTTCGCTTACTTTATAGACCGTATCTGCCCATTTTTTGTCTTTACATATTATGTATCTATCGTTAGCTGAAAATTCAGCTGAACTAAAGTGACTACTGTCAGGAAAACCCAGGTATTGCTGTTTCCTGATATTTACAATGTTTAAGATAGTATCATTGCTTATTGCGAGGTAACTACCAGTCCTGCTAAATTCGGCAGTTTTAATTTTCTTATTCGCAACCATGACATCCTCGTCAGAAGTCCATTTTGGTTGAAATAGAGTATATCTATCGTCTATATAAGAAATACCACCCTTTTCAATTAAATTTGAGAATGTTCGCAGGATATACTTACCGTTGTTGAAAAATGCGATTCGGTGATTTGTGTACCAGTCGTATTGACCTAAAAAATGAATGTTTCCATCTCCGGAATAGTCCCAAAGTCTTATATAATTCCCTAACTCATTTCTTGTTAGCATCCATTTTGTATTGTTTTCAAATCTGATGTCATTAATACTGTCAGCTTTAATTTTTATTTTTTTTCCGTCAGACAAATTCCATACTACAGTGCTACTGTCCCTATACTTATTGAACAAAAAATTCTTATCAGATGAAAAGTGTATGTACCCAATAGGATCTTTTTCTATAAACTGCGGCAATTTCTTTGTTTCCAAGTCAATAACCGTTAGATCGGCGCTGTAAGAAGTCACAGAATAAGAATTGGTGGGTATAATTAGATATTTACCATTTGACGACACTTCAATGTATTTCTCATACAGCTTGACATCCTCTTCTGACATTTTGTGGTCATATGTCATTTTGACTCGGCCTATGTATTTTTGTTCTTCTAGATTATATATCTGAATCTCGTTTAATTCTTTATTCTTAATCATCAATAGATTGTTGGACAAGAAAATCCTTTTTAAGTCATTCCTATGAAAAATTTGAGCTGTATTAAAAGACCAATATTGGACTTCCGCGTCTGACCGCGTGTTCCATATATGTACGCTATCATTTACGCTTGCGCATATCCATTTTCCATCTTGTGAAAACTGGTATTCCTCAATTCTTTGCGTCTCTCGTGATGATAAATAAGGTTGGCACCTGTCTAAATCAAATAAAATGATAGACGAATCCAACCGTTCAATAGCCAAAAATCGTTCGGAAAAATCGTTATGTTCAATGTTGTAGTCAGATGGATTTTGCGGTGAGGGAAAGCTGAAACTGCGCATATTTTTACCTTCTTCAAACTCAAGAACTACTTTACCAGAAACTAAATTAATAATTTTAATTTTACTCCTGTCTACCCATGTCACAAGATATTTCTTATTAGATGAAAGGATAAATTGATTCTCCACCGATGATGAAATAAAATCAGGCGTTTTTTGGGTATTCAAATCAAATATCATATCCTTACTAGATGTTAATCCTTTCCACACGGTTAAAACCGCATATTTATAATCAAATGAAAAATCTATGTAGCCCTTATTAGGAATTTCATCTAAAAAATCAAATTTTTTTTCTATATGAACTGCGCTATCGATTTTTAGTTGATAAAAGGCATTATTAATAGATACGATACCTTTGTTGCCTTGTAAGTCCCATTGATTGATCCTGTCAAATCGAAATTTTTCTGCAAATCTATGTTCAGGGGCAGCTCTAAAAATTCTTTCTAACATTTCATCGACAAATTTGATAGTACTATCCTTAAATCTTGCTTTTTCTAGCAATCTTATTCCTTCTTGAGGTGGTAGGCTTTCTGCGATAGAAGACCAGTATAAAGCAGTTGATCGATTTGCTTCTTTGATTGCCATAGTTTTTTGCCTAAGTGCTTCAGCTTTTGCTTTAGATTCTCTTTTAAGAGCTTTTTGAGCTTCATTTCTTGCACTAATAGCGGAATCTCTTTGTCCCTTGATTAGGTCGAAAACTTTCTGGATTTTTTCATCAGCTGCAGCTGCGGATTCAGGGCTACACACTTTGAAAGCTCTTAACTTTGTCAACGCCAAGCTATAATTGCTCTCCGTAATTGCAGAATCTGCTTTTTCCATTATAGCCAAACAATCAGCGTTGGTTTGCCCATTTGCTTTGAACAGTAAAAGCCAAAGTGATATTATCGTCAGTGCTGCGCTCTTCATTTTATTGTTTTGCGTTAGTAAAGTCGCATTTTGCTGCCTAATGTGTTAAAACTTATCCTTAATTTTCGTCAGTTATTAGTCTTAAAAAGGATCTTTTTACACCAAAGTATTTTCTTTTTTCAATATTAGAAAGTTCTCTTCCTGCTCTTCTGCGGGAATTTCGAACCAATTCATCAGGATCAATAGTCCAATATCTTATAGTTCCGTCACTTGCTCCAGAAACAAGGAATTTACCATCTTCGCTAAATTTGAGGCTTGGAATTGTTGTTGTATTTACATAATTTATTCCTTGTATTTCTCCATTTTGATCATGTGAATACAGTGATGGTTGCTCACTTGTTTCGTGACCTGTAAATGATAGACCAAGTTCAAGGAAAGTTTCAAGGCTCCAAAGGCGAATAGTACCGTCTGTACCAGAAGAAACAAGTATATTCTTAAAGGGATGAAAATCGATTGCGCTTACTTCGTCACTATGACCAGTTAAAGTAACCGCTAACTGTTTAAAGTTCATAGTTTCGAACATATAAATATCAAAATCTTCAACAATGACAACGGCCATTAACGATCCTGATCTATTCAAAAAGAAATCTGAAATATGAAAAGAGGAGTCACCAGCAACTATTGTTAATTTGTTTTTGTCCATAGAATATTTATATAATAAGCCGTTATCAGTAAGTAGAAAAAGATCATTTGAATTTGGTTTGAAGTCAATTTTTTTTATTTCGTCGCTCTCGACAGGGACTTTAGAATATTTATTGTTAATCCCTTTTTGATATAATCTGAGTTCATTTCCATTCTTTGTTACCGTTGCAAAAATATCTTTCTTGTCATTAAATAATAGCTGGGAAAGTGTTGTATTAAAACGAATAGTGTCAATGATCTTGTATTTCTTTAAATCGTAAATAATCAAACCCTCGAATAAATTGGGAGCAAAGTAAAGTATGCCTCTTCGTTCATCAATTGCAACATCGCTTACAGGATCATAACCGTATTGTGTTGAAAATGCATCTTCAGCGATTAAAATCGGTGCTTTTCCAGTAATAATCGGAGAAGCTAATTGCTCGCGTTTTAGAAGATCCCATAATCGAACTGTGCCATCTTCGCCAGATGAGATCATATACCGACCCTGATGAAAAAAGTTAATTTTTTTGACCTCTCCAATATGCCCCTGAAGAGGCGTTCCCGTTTGCTGTCCGTTTGCAATATTCCAAATGCTTATTTGTCCATTACTTCGACTAGCGGCCAATACTCCCAGATTTTTACTGTAGGCGATCTTAGATGAATATTTACTGTTAGGTAGCCAGTCAATTCCAAAGTTTGTGAAAATAGGCATTTTATTCTTCCAATCCCAAACGATAAAATTACCATTGCTGTAAATCGCAGCTAATAAAGAATCAGAGTCTTCAGGAATTTTTATGTTTTGAATGTTAGACATCCCATACTTTTCTAATCCAGGTATGAAAAGTGAGTCTAATAACGCTCCTGTTTTTATATTCCATAATTTTATTTTTCCATCAGAGCCACCACTTGCGATAATGGTTCCGTTTCTATCTATCCCAAGTCCACTTACATCTGAGTTAATTACTTCCCCATCAGCTATCAAACCGTCATGCTTTTTTTGCGGATAAACAATTTCTTTCCGAGTTGCTAAATCCCATTCTTTAACAAAGCCCAGCTCATCCCCGCTAATTAATATTTTATTATCAAGTGTCAAACACAAAGACGCTACGCCTTTAGAGAAAAGACTATGCTTGTATTCTTTTGGTACTACTTGAATGCTATCTTCAAAAGCGCGATGTTGATCACTAATATTCCATAGGTATATTTTCCCATCAGATGACCCTATAAATAGTGTCTCACCATTTTTGCTAAATAATAGAGTGGATGGGAGATTTAATGACAAGGAATTAATTGTGGCTGGAGAAAAATTCTTTTTCCAAATTATGTGATTCTTATAATCAATTAGTTTAACACAAGAATTATAATTTGAATCAATACCACAAACCGCAATAAGTTGTCTCGAATCACAAAAGGTCATATTTTCAATACCAAACTTACTTTTGGTAAAAACGGGTAATGATTTTCTTGCCTCTTTTGCTTGTTCGGTGTTCCAAAATTTTAAGTATCCATCTTTACCTGCAGAGATTAAGACATTGTCGCTATCATTAAATATGACAGATGTTACTTCATCGCTATGCTCATGAAGCATCGCTTGTAATTGGGGCCTCACCTTTGCAATATTGAGCAACATTGCGTACGCTTCATCCGTTGGATATATTTTATATGCTTCTACACTTATTAATTCAGCGAGTTCCGGATTATCCTGTTGCAATCGTTGTGCAACAATCGAATAATATCTTGACTGTGCAATTTTATTTTCATGCGTCGCAACAGCAGTTTGTTCAACCGCCTCTTTTTTTGCAATATATGCTGAATCCCTTTCACCTTCAATGAGCTTAAACACCTTCAATATTTTATCATCAGCCTCTTTAGACGAATTAGGGCTGCATACTTTGAAAGCTCTTAATTTGCTTAACGCCGTGCTATAGTCGCTATTGTTTATTGCTGCATCTGCTTTCTTCATTATAGATTTACAGTCTGTAGTTGTTTGACCATTTGCATTTAATGACAAAAAGCAAGTTATATATACCAAAATTTTTCCCATTCGGTTAAATTGAGTAAAAAAGTCATGACTGTCTGTAAATTTCATTTATCTAGTTTGAAATTTTTAATAATTTGTGGAAAATCAGTTCGAATAGCTTCAGCCTTTATTTGTGGATCAGTTGATAGTATTTTATAGATGGTATTAGCGCTGTCAAATTGAATTTTTGCGAATTCAAGCTCATTAGCCTCCAAATAAGTTAACCCATTTTGAACATTCTCTTTAAAACGAGCAATTTGGTAACTCCTTAAGTTTGCTTTGGCCTCTGCAGTTTGTTTTTCCGCTACACCTTTTTGTATCCAAGCAATTAGGGCAAACGTTGCTATTATTACTATAGCGATGGATACCGCCCACGTTGTAATTCTTTTAGACCGTATTCTTTGTGCATAAGCATTATTTATAAAAGTTTTTTCCTTTTTATTTAACTGATCACCAATTTGACTTCTAACCTGTAATAGTTTAGGATGTTTTGCCCATGAATTTAAATATCCTTTCTGTTCTGATGTTGTGGCTGCGAAATACCTGGAACTAATGTCGCTTACAGATTTTAGCAGTTGTATTTCTTCCTGAGTTGTTGTATTTAAAACAGTACTCTTTTGCTTTAGCCATTCAGTAAGCATACTCCAGGATCGGAGCAATGCATCATGTGATGGCTCAATAAATGGTTGATTATTTTCGTCAATATCCGTCTTAATTAACCTGGCATTCACCAGGTCATTTGCTATTGATTTTATTCTCTTTGTTTTTTCTGCACTGTCAAAATCCAACTCATCATTTGCAGACGAACCGCTGATATCAGTGTATATTCTTCGCTTTGAAATTCTTCCTGACTCAAAAGATATCATTCTATAGATAAGGTATTTAAACAGGGTTTCTGCTTCAGTAACTCCTTTTAATTTCTTAAATTCAGCCGTAGCTTTACGATCCAAAATTCCACTAATGCCCTTAAATTCATTATAGACTTTTTCTAGCAGATTCTGGTCTTCCTTATTTTCATATAGTTCGCTTAATGCCATTGAAAGTAGCGGAAGCGAACCGGCATTTTGAAAAGCCTCATCAACAATTTTATTAATAAACTTATCAGAAGCTTTTGCATCATTTTCCAGGCCTTTAAACTCCAATACCTCCTGCACCGCTGGCTGCACTACAATTTCTTGTATCTCTTCTCTTAAAAATGGAGGTATAACAAATCGATACTTTTTTGGATCCTTTTCTATGATCTTCAGCACCGCTGATTTTTTGAATTGATTTTCAAAATCTGTTCTGATAGTTACGACAACGAGATGTCTATTAATAAGTTCAAGTAGTTTATTTTCGAAATCATCCCTTTCTTTGTCATCTGTACAAACAGTAACCAATTCTTCAAATTGGTCAACCAATAAAATTTCATAGTCTAATGAATCTCCCAAACGTTCAAGTAATTCTTTGTTTGAAGTCATTGGAGTTTTTCCCGGCCTTATTTCATGTGGCTTTTTCTTTGATTCGTAGTAGGCTAAAAGACCTGCTTTTGCCAAAGAGGATTTACCTATACCTGATGGCCCAGTCAGCACAATTAAATTATAATTTTTGGACGCTTCAATAAGCCCAATATTTTTTATACCTCGATCCACATCTATCCAACCATCTAATACTCTTTGTCTGCCGTAGAATATTTTATTATCGTCAACATTGTATGATTCTAAACCTTTGTACGGATTTTTATTTGTACTGTTTTTTATTTCTACTATTCCGTTTTTATTAATAGGGTTAATAAAAACAAATTCACCTTTTCCATACAGCTCATTTCCTGCATCAATAATTGGGAATAGCATCGGCAACTGTTGCTTATCTCCCTTGATACCGGCATTGAATAACTGCTCAAATATTGTTTGCTGCAAGTAGTAGCTTAACTCTGTTGCTGTAATAATGCCGTCAGGTTTAGTATTGCCATAGCTTAAATCAGCAAAACCATCTTTTAAAGCATTAATTAATATTTGAGCAAACGGAGAAAGCTGGTTTTTATTATCGCCTTCTCGCTTTCCTAGTCGAAGCGTGTCAAGCGCTTTCTGATCATGTGCTGAAGAGGTTAATACCTGCCAGGCCTTATTATTAGCATACTGTTTGAAGCGCTCGTAGTAGATTGTTTTAGGCACGTCTAAAACAGGACCTCTTGTTTTATTTGCCCACCGAAATGCACCCGCATAACAACAGTCAAGGATTAGAAGAAGATGCTTACATTTAAGCAAATTTATTTTCTCAAATACATCACGCATTTTTAAGAATGTATCCCGCTGTCCGGGTGTAGCATTTGCAGCAAGTAAATAGCCTTCAGGGCTGCCGTCACTATCTACTGCAATACCATGGCAGGCAAAATAAATAATAACACGGGCTTTTTCACTAACGTTAATATTTGAAAGAAAATCTAGTATCTCAGTTGATGTTGGATGAAAAGGGGATTTATTGACTGGATCTTGATCAGACAAGACTGCTTCATCATGAATGTCATAAATCGAAAATCCATGATATTTTTCTAAAACTTCTTTTAAGGCCTCAACATCATGCAAAGGACTTTCCAGATCATTGATTGACTCAGAATCATATTTATTTACCGCAACAAAATATGCCCGGCTCTCAGCAAAAAAATTATTTATGGAAATAAAAGGCATAAGAGTTTATTATGAAGAATGTTTATAAATTTCCAATTTTATAGACTACATGCTGATTCAGTTTTTACTTCAAATTCCACATATACTAATTTCTGACGAGTAGATATTGCTGTTTTTATCATGCCTGTCTTTTATTGCTTTTAAATTCACTTAGCATTCTTTTTATCAGCAGTATTTTCAGTTCGCTATTATTCTAAATTCAGTTGATTGAGCAAGAGTTGCATTCTCGTTTTTAGCGTTTCGGAGGAATCAGGATTTTTTATTACAACAGAAGCCAACATTTTTTGCTCCTCCCTATTAAGATCATTAATATTTTTTTCTTCATTATTCAAAATTTGCTGCATTTCATGATCAGTTAACACAAGCTGCATAAGCTCTGTTTCAATCATTTCTTCTTCGGCAGCATCGTTTGTTAATTCAACTTCCATAGCCTTTAAACCAACTATTGATTTAAAGAAAGCAAATCTTGCATTATCTTCCTTTTGCTTAGTAAGTTGTTTTGCGTCTGCTACCGGGCAATTCAGCATATCATTTGCCTGCAAAATGCCGTTACCATAGTATTTCAAAATGTCATTTTCATATACATTTCCGGCGGTATTTATTTCTTTTCGGGCTGAAGAAAATAGTGCATTTCTGATAGCTTCCACTCGCATCCATGGCTCGGGTAGAGCCTCAAGCTGATCGTAATATTTAATATAATATAAGGCCGCAGCCGCAGCGATCTGTGGAGTAGCTGAAGAAGTCCCATTCCCCCTTATCCCTACTATTTCACTAAACCGATAAATAGCCCAAGGAACGTTCGGTGTGAACGCAGCAATAGCAGTATTCATTAAAGAATCAGGTCCATAATTTCCTTCCATGATGTGCAAGCCACCTTCGCCCCAAGGCTTTACATAAGGAGAAAAATCGTAGGTCACACCGCATGCTGCCACTACACGATTAAATCTCGCTGGATAAACCATGGTCCGCGTTGGCAGCTTTTTAAAATTATTTCCAGCAGCCGTCACCATGAAAATTCCCTTATCATATGCAAGGTTAATGAGATCTGCCCAAGCTGCTGAGGCAAGCCCACCCATACTCATGGTAATTACGTGCACACGATTAGCATCATTTTTATATAACTCGTTCACCACATAATCAAGCGCCCTTACAAATGCGCCCGATTTGAAAAGTACCACGCTTTTTGCAATTCTTACAGGTACAATTTCTATACTGTCATACAAACCGATATAATCGTCAAAAGTGTATTGGTTAATTTTATTTTTAATGCCCGCTAAAATGCTCAGAGTGCCGGTGCCATGTCCCGGCATATTAAGTAACCCATTTGAAAAATTGTCTTCTGCATTATTCCAATTCTCCATCTCATCATCTACAAAATTTCTGGCAAGATCGTAGCGAATTAATTTAGATGGAAAAGAGATATGATTCTTGTCGTAGCCGGTATCGAAGTGAGCTATGCGTACCACTCTTTTTGAAGGTAATTTAGCCACGGCATCTTTAGCCGGTTTCAATTGCGAATAATCACTTCCAAGATGCCAAATAGAAGGTTCTTCGGGATGTGGCCAGTGCTCAAGAAAAGAATAATAGGTTTCTTCAGTAATTTCACCTTTTTCATCAAAATTGGGTTGGCTATAGAAAGCAGCTGCCGATTCAACTTCAGGCTCAGCAAATGAATACGCCATATTCGTTTCTTTAGCGGCATGCGCTACATCCCATGGATTAGTATTGGTAGCAGGAACTTCTACTATCTGAATTGGATCTGTATTTCTCTGCGCAATGATTTCAGGCAACAATGCATTAACATCCAAATCCTTTGAGATGAATCCCTTTCGTACAATCAACTTTGGTTTTATATTCTCTTCCATGGTAAAATTTAGAGTTTTTAGTAGAATTCTATAATTTCTGAGGAATGACATTACTAATTTAAGAAATTTTTTACATAAATACAAGTGGAATGAACGTGATTTTTTCTTTTTTATCTTGCTAGTTTGAGATGCCCATTTGTCGAGCGTTCGTTTAAATGCAAGTAATGAATTTTAGAATTCTTTTTTCATTTCATTTTCAAAACTGTCCATATAGCTTTCGGTTTTCATTGTGTAGGTATAACGTAAGCATAATAATCAATTTGAAATACCTTCAAAAACTCGATATGTGACAGCAGTTGTTCTTGTATACTGATGTTTCTTTTGTCGGTTTTATAAATTGAATCAACCTTAATTATTACAAAACACTTTCCCTTAATAAATATCCATGAACAGATCCTCTATCTATCATAAATTCAAGAATTGGAACAATTTGTTTCTTTAATCTGTTTTCATGCTTTATTTTGTCTTTATTCATAAAAATGAATTTACGCATTAGCCGTTCCAGGTAAAACAAGGTATTAGCCTCCTGATCATTCATTTGCAATTCCTTGTTCTTGGAAACAATAGTATATATCCATTTGATTCCGTCGTCGATAAAATGACTTCCTATTGAATTCAGCACTTTCGAAATGGAATACAATGCGGCTGGATTACGGCCTAAATCGTTTGCCACATTCTCATAGAAAGATAAATTTTCTGCTTTTAGACTATGCCATTCTTCGATTCCTTCACCCCACCATCGCCATGCTAACATATATTCAATAATAACATCTTTTGAGTTATATCCTTTAAAATTTTGATTAATAATAGAATCATAAAGCAACTTCCAAATACTCCAGAATTGCTCAACTTTACATTGAATATCTTCTGCCAATACTAATTCAGTGATAAAAATTTTTGATTCCTCATTACCAGATATTTTTTCAGTAAAAGGTTTAATAAGATTTTGTATCTCTTCCATATTTCTGTTCAGAATAAAAGATGCAAATTTTCTAAATATACGGGTACGAAGTGAATATCGATGATCATGTTTTCCATCTTTCATTAACAAACTTGAAATATTTGGCAGTATTTTCATTATAATAGACAACAAATCTTTCTCTTGTGTATCATATGGAATTAACTGAAATATAACCTCTAAATCCTCTATTGAAAAAGAATCCAAATCAGTCAATTGAATTGATATATTGTTGAATTCTAAATTTTTAATTTCATTTTCGACTTTTTTAAGTACATTCTGTTTAGAAGTTCTCTTTTGCCCAAATTGATAATTAGGGTGAGGCTTTTCCGCTTTAAAGCTTTTATTAAACTTGGGTTTTATGGATATATATGCATACAACAAAGATTTTGTATCTTCAAAAGATATTTCCCAAAGCTTCTCTTGGTTAATAGTTTCTATAACATAATCACAGATCCGTTTATATTCACCAATTTTGCTTTCATCAAATAATGCAAACAATAGTATGCGTTTATATTGAGGTATTTCTTCGGGAAACAATTTTATTAAATGTGGTACGGAATGTACCGCAACCTCAACACCATCACTTATTTGATAATTGTAATTATCGTTAAATATATCGCATATTCGGCTTACAACAACCTCTTTACAAAAAGACAAATCTTCAGGCGGAAGTTCTGCATGGTAAAATCTAATTAATGCAGCACAAACAAAGCTAGGAATAATTTCATCCGATAAAAATAGTTTGTCTGCACTTTTTTTGATTTCAGTCAAAATCTCTTGCGCCTCTTTTAAGGCAGCTAAAGGATTTGTTTCATATTGTGGATATTTGGATGCATCTGTGTTACCTTCGCATTTATAAATGCTCCACATTTTTACGGAAGAATATCTGAACAAATCAGAATACTGTTTAGTTGCTTGTTCACTATATTCTTTTAACTCAGGTGCAAGTTTAGGATTTAGTTCAATAATGAAATTGTGATCATCTTGTTTCTTTACTGTTGGATGCATGGTCCGTCTATCCATTCGACCTAATAGAATGCCGAAAGTTGTTTGTTTATCTTTTGGCTTTGATTGTATGGATATTTTATGTTGATCAATGATTGAATATATTGTATTAATTAAATTCCTATTTTCTTCTTCTGTTGCACCCTTTGATCCAAATAACTGATAATTAACAAACAATGTTTCCAGATTTAAATTTCTATGTTTTTCCTCACAGGTCTTTAATCTTTCGTCAGTGTAAAACTGCTTATTGGGAATACTACCAATTGAATAAAGGGTTTTAGCTGTAAATTCATTTGTACTTCTCAAAGCATCAATATGGAACAACTCTATCGTTCTCGATAAAATCAACGCAACATTAGTAAACTTATCAGGATAAGCTAAGACAATACTACAAACAATCGCGGTCAATGAGGCTGATTTAGATTTTGAAAGTATTAAAATCAAAATCTTTTCCATGAATCTGGGATCAAGAATATTCGCATATTCTAATAAAATCTTTTCAAGGGCCATATGTATTGATTGCAACAAATGGGGTGTAACTGGACTGCCAATTCCTCTATACATTCCCCAAAGAGCCCAACTTAAATATTGTGATGCTTCCTTATTTTCTTCAAAATATAATACAACCTGTTTTATATCTCCTTTTCCATAATCAGATTTACTATATGTTTCAACGGATCTATTGGTGAAATCAATAATAAATTCAATTGTTTCCCAAAATGTATTTTGTAACAACCAATAAATCGGCGTTTGTAATGCACTTGAAGGATAATAATCAAAACGAAATTCATTTGTTAATCCATATCGTTCTTCCATTTCATAACTATGGGAAAAGTCATCTTCCTCATCTTTTATTTTTTTCCAAAACAAATCACATAGTTGAAGGACCGAAATCGGTAAAACTTTAATTACATCAATTGCTAAATAAGGTTTTTCAAGAATCTTTCTGCATAGTTCTTCATACGGTTCATTATGACGAACCCAAATATTGGTAACGACATCATCGAAGATTTGCTTTAGTCTATATTTTAACTCTTTAGCAGCATTGTAGATTATTTTTAGTATGATTAATTCTATATCGTTATCGATGTAAAAGTCATTTGTTAAAGCTCTTTTATCTATTAAACTTAACGCCAACGATCCAGCTAATCTATTTGTATTTCCCTCTTTATTGACATCATTCCAGTCTGTTAGTATCGGCAAAACCAACTTTAAATGATTTTCGAAATACTCATCCCGATGTTTATAAATGAATTCTATTACCGCCTCCCAACCTATTCCCTTAGGTCGGGTAATTAATGAATCATTTGAATCAGTATTTTTAGTCCCGTCTATTTCCGTACACGCAATACGTAATAGGAACAAAATCCTATTCAAAACCTTGAAATCATCTGCAATAATTTCTTTTTCAAACTGTGTAAAAAATGTATTGGAATAATCTGATAACAAAACAGAAACGATCAATTCATCTTTCCAAAATTGAGATATATTATTACTCAAAAATGATTCTTTTATGAACCCTGTTATATTGTCAATATTGTCGGCTATTTGCTCTGACAACCAAATACGAAAAGCTCTTCGCATTGGTAACGAATCACCTATTTCTTCAAAAAAACGTTTTGAATCAAAATAATCGGCATAAGATCGGCTTATCATTTTATCTAATGCCCATTCTTCATAAATATCATGAGTAATAAAATAACCTCTTTCCTTATCCCTATTAATTATGTCATCTTGCTCTAATGCAAATACTGCATTTTGAGCCATTCCTTTAGTTCTTATGTAAAATTGACCAGAATTGCACCTCTTAAACGCAATGTCCAGGAAACAATCTTCTCTTTCTACATCAATATTGCTGTTTCTTGCACTTCCTTGTATTCGTTTTCTCCATAATAAATCAATAAAACTATTAAGATTGTCGCCTCTGTCAATACTTGAATATTCCTGAATGTATTCATTTAGATAGAAAAGATTTTTAAGTCTATCTTTAAACTTCTGATTGTCAGGTAAATTAAACCCAAATGAATTAGATAAATCAAGGAGTTTATCTTCATTCAAATGACTGATGTTGGTAACTTCACAAGGTAAATGGTATGTTTGTTTAATATGAAATTGCAAATCATCTAAATAACAATGTCGTGTAGTAAATACAATCGTCCATTTGTCATTTTTTAATTCCCTGATAAGTTTTTGTAATATATCCGAATTATTAAGTTCTGCCAATTTCTCGGCAGAATCAATAATGAAGAGTTTTTTAGGCTCTAATTTGAAGGTATCAATGAATTGTTCAAAAGAGAAACTGTGTGCGAATAGAAATAAATCATTTATATTACTAATATTGAACTCGGTAGCTTTGAATATGCATATTGGGTATTCCGTAAATTCGGAATAGAAATCTTTTACCACAGCCGTTTTCCCACAACCGCCTTCTCCGCTAATTATTAAATGTTGATTGTCATCTAAAGACTGTTTTATATGTCGAATTAAATCTGACCTATCTATTTTTATTGATAGTTCATTAAAAACGATCTGTGTTTGAATAGAGTGAAGTATGTTTTCTGTATGTTCCTTTACTTCATCTATTAGATCACCACCATTCGGATCTAAACTAAAAAATAAGTCGAAGATGTACTTGTTTTCAGGTAATATTAGTTGCAGTTCAAAATAACTTGGCACACGCCAGTCAATTTCAACATTTATTTTAATAGCTTCAGACTCTATATCTAATTGATATTGAGGTTTTTTCTGACCAATCTTTGTGCTTTCGGAAAATTCTTGATTTATATAGAAAAGAAGTTTATTTATTGTCGGATTCTCTCTTTGTGCTTTCTTTACCGAATCAATTATATCGACTTTATTGCTTGATATTGAAGTTGTATAGTATTTTGATTGAAAACCACATACGATTCCATTTTGATTAATTGGTTCCGTTTCTATTCCTGCTTGATTTTTAAAACGAAATATTCCTATTCGATTTCCAAATTCTGCACAAAAAAGTAAATACGAGAGATCTTCAAAAGCTGAAGTCTCCTTCTGATCATATTTTGAACTGAATATTTTCCAATTAAGTGTACTCATAATTTACTGATCTTACATAAGCTATTATTTCTGCAGCGCCTTTCGACGACTTATTCTGTCAATCATTACTTGCATAGTTCTCTTTTCGTCATGTCTCAGGTCCCATAATTGCGCCAAAATGGTGCATTTATATTTTGGTATATTACTGCATAAAAGTAATCTTCTCGAAGCATTACACATATATGGGTATTTACCACCGAATCTCTCATGAAGTGTTTTAATTCATATATAATTTTTTTTTCAACTAGGCCAATGTTTTTTTCTCTTTCAGCTTTGGATATTTTAACAAAGGTAGAGGGCAAATAATTAATGAACAATATGTACTAAACAGAATGCCTACTCTAAAGGGATTAAACCATCATCGCAATGAAAAAGAGATGTATTAATCTGAACCAAATTATACAACTGCCAGAATGATTCCCATGATCCTTTATCCAACGTTTTAATGTTTTGAACTATTTCGATTGCCGATTTTATTTCGAGGTCAGAGACTTTAACTGCAAGTTTAACTTTAGCAAATTCAGAGGTATCAGGCAATTCCGGGAAAATAAAGAAATCTCCTTTTGTCTTGTTTTTGGCAATCGTAGTATCATCAATCACTTTTTCTGGATCATTTAAAATCAAATCTATGTTTTCATGGTCAACTGAGGGAACTCCGAACTGAACCTGCCGCATCGAAAGTAACAAAGCAATTTTCTGAAGCGATTTGCTTTCACTCAATGGATTCAATAAGAGCCATATTAAACGCTCAAAGGTATTCTTGCAATCGAGTAGATTACTTTTATACAAATTCCAATACGGAATTGATTTGTAGGTATTTATGGTTTGTCTGTATTTATTTAAATCCAGGAATAATAAATCTCTTTTGAATTCTTTTGCTGCTGCATCATTCACCCCTTCGATTGTATCAAACCTTTCAATATCCGACCATGTAAGTGTCCAACTCATAATATCTCCGGTTTCTGCTATGGCCATTCGTTTTTTAAGGTCATCAAAAAACCTGCAATTTTCCTCCGTCGCATGAAAGGTATATCCGTCAAGATATACTGCAATATGCTTCGCCGATGACAATATCGCTTCATCGGTGATCGCTAAACCTTCTTTCTCTATCGCTGTAAGCGAAATGTAAAAATCGGTACGCGTATTGAATCTGACACCATTTGCAGTTCCTAATTCATATTGAGGACGAATAACATAGCAATACGAATATTGACCTTTCGAAATTTTAAACCGGTAATTCACTATGCCGTTTTCAATAAAGTCCTCAAATTTAAAGTTGGGATCGTTTTTACTTTCAAGATAATTACGGAGGCTCCTGATAAATCGTTCTTCCAATTCGCTCTCTTCGATCTGACCATTTCCGGTTAAAGCCCCAAGTCCTGTGCTAAAAGTTTCCCATGCATCCGACTTATCCACAATTTTTTTAAATAAGATCTCCGCTTTTGCTCTGCTAAGTTCGTCCTGAATATACTGATTGGCATACGTGAAAATACAGCGGTAACATCCATCTTTTCCCTGTTCTTTGCATCCACATGATTTAATTGCTTCGTAAGCGATGGAAATAACCCTGGTAAACTCTGATGGACTGAAAAGCTTTTCAAGATATCCGGTTCCGCCTGGAATATTGTCATACATCACAAGATACCTGTCAAACCGACTATTCTTTTCGTTATATTCCGAATAATTGGTGATGCTAAGGTGTTGCGGATTCCCTTTGTAATACTTTTTTAAACCCAGTTCAAGACCAGCTTTGAACATATTAATGGTTGCTTCACTTTCAAATTCCTGTACTGGCAACAATACTTTTAATGCCTCAGTCTTAATTTCCCTGAATAAATAGACCTCTTCGAAAACTTCATCACTTTTACCATTGTACTCACGCTCTTTGTGTTTACAATAACCATAATGATATTTGTAATCTTTTTGGTTTAATCGGGAAGTACTTTTCCCGCAATATTTACAGGTAACAAACCCATGATAAGGCACATCTTCATGCTGGTTAATGATGATTTTATTGGCATTCACCGATGAAGAGAGTCCAAGATTAATCTCAGTAATATCCACATTTTTAACGCACTCGATTCCAAATGGAATTTCTTTCATCCCCCATGCTCCCTGGAACGATTTTTTGTCAAACTTTAAATGACGCGAAATTCGGTATAGCGTTGACGTCCGGTCATCGCTGCTGTCATCCAGCGTTGACTTATCCCTGAAATTGACCGATTTAACCCCATTAAGCTTAACAAATACATGTTGATTCTTATCTGATGCCCATGATGCATCACCACATTTGGGGCAATGGGTCTCAGTTGATGTCACTTTTTCGGCAATGTTATCACAGTTTGAGCAGAATCTTTTTACAAGTAAGATTCCTGCATCCTTCCAGTCGTAGGTATTCAAACCCGATATCGCAAACTTGAATCCCTGCGAATAGAAATAATTATCCGGCGCAAATTCTTTGATGGCAGACTTTGAAGAACGAACAATTTCGAACTGTTTGTCTGTTGGAATATTCTCACTCGCTTTTGCCTTATTTGAGATGACTCGGGCATTTAAGGTTACTCCAGTTTCTGGAAATGCATAATTGGGTAATAAACCAATATTGGTCAGGTGCTCAAGTACCGACCGCTTATCCAATAATCGTTTCAATCCCCATAAAGCCTTTTTCTCTGATTCCAATCCCCTGCGCTCTTCATCATTTGGCAATGTTTTGATCCTGATATCAATTCCCTTTATGGTTTCGTGAATATGACGGTACTCTTCCTTCAACTTCACAAAAACACTTTTAAATCCAAGATAAAAGCCCTCCTCTAAAAGATACGATTTAAGGTTGTCCAATGGCTTAGAATCCTCCAGATCAGGTCTGTAAAAAGCAGAAAATTCATTCAGCAAAAAGTGTTCTTTTGCTTTAATAAATGAGATAACACGGTTTGCAAAGAATTCTGTGGCTGAAAGATCTGCTTTCGATAGCTGTAATAATAAAATGACACCTGGAATACTGTTGTTCTTCGGATCAGCTTTTGACCAGCAATCTAAACAGTATGCGAAAAAATGGCGGTATAGTATATCCTTGGCTTCAAGATAACACCCAGGTGTCGCTATTTCGCCTGCCATCATATCCCTTGGCTCTTCGTAATAAAAAAGATCGTGTGCTTTACTTTGGGCGAAATTGATGATCAATGCCGATCCAGATGAACGTCCGGCACGACCCACTCTTTGCAAGAAGTTGGAAGTTAACGGAGGCACAGAATTATTGATGGCAGTATTCAACGTGCCAATGTCGATACCCATCTCCAAAGTAGAGGTTGAAACAATGGTATTGAGGGAGTTAAATTTTGGTCGCTCTTTAAAGTCGATTTCTTTGATTTCGCGGTCTTTTCGTTCCAGAATACCTGTATGTTCTGTAGCATAAATTCTTGGTGAATAATTCCGGTTGTAGACCAATTGATAATAATTTGGTTTCGATTTTTCCAATTGTGAGTAGGTTCCGGAACAGGTATAATCAAGGCATTTTGTTTCAGACGATATTCCATCCGATTTGGCCACAAATAACTTTGATCCGCAAATATTACAAATATGTATAGAAACTTTGTTCTCTATCAATATTACTGAAGGTTCAATGGCAAAGTTTTCATTCTCACCTGCTCCCATTTTATTCATAATACCAATTGAAGCAAATGCCTCAATCAATTTTGAATAGAAGTCATTTACAAGTGCATGATAAGATGAAGCCATTGGGAATGACTTGATATAATAACTTCGGTACCAGTTATTGGTGTTGGTAAATGTTGTATCCAGCAGACCTCTGCTGTGGGGTTGTATGGTCAATAAGCGGGGGAATCTTGATCTCGAACCAAACATCTTGTTTAAAAAGTGTCTGTTATCTCTCATCCAGTTTAAATCCCATAACTGCAACGATACATTCCTGAATTTACTCAGGTACTCATGGTCAATTCCTCCTCTGGTTCTTACGCGGTGCAAAATTCCATTTACAAATGGGAGCAATTCCTCCTCCTTGATCATCGAAAGGCCATTTTGATTCAACCAATCCTTGATCTCAGGGAAGACTGCTTTCAATTTCTCGGTATCAAATTTAACGGCAGATGCGCCTGACTTTTCGAGCGTCCGACCAATCATAGCGTTGTACCCAAATTCCGAAAGAATCTCCCAAAACATCCTGCTGTCAAATTCTGTTTTGAATGCAGGAATGAATTTCTTTGCTTCCCTGTAATCGTTATCAATATCCACCTTGCCATGATAATCAGCAGGGAAAAACCGGTAATAATAGGCATCTTCCTGATTCATACCAGTACCATCTGAATGCTGTTTCCAATACTCCACAAATTGCTTTTGCAGATCATTGATACTAACAGGATTTATATTTTGATTGATCACCTTTTGCAAAGATGCTCTGAATGTAAACCGATAATTTCGCGTTTCAACAAAACCTGCCTGATGAGCTGCATCTTGCACGCTATTGGTAAATGCGAGGATTTTCCGATACTTTTCAGTTCTGGGGTCCAGATCAGATGCCAAAACCTGACTTACAGTAATTGACGATAATGTCGCCACACGCGTTCCAATAATTGCTGTTGTATTTTCTGAATTACATTCCGGGCAAATATGTCTTGCCCTGGTATCTTTTAGTTTTCTTACCGCATTTATTTTTAGCGTATGATCACCTTCTTTCTCCTGCAAACTCAGATCTATAACATTTATGTAGTCATTTATTTGGTTATTAGGCTCATATTCTTCAATATGCTGATGATTCGGGGTATTTATAAAATAAATGTTCTTGTGGTTGCTGAAGTAGTATTCATAAACCTGGTTAGGGTCCGCAAAAAAATGATTTTTATTGTCATCTTTTACACCCAGCCAACCACTTGCGCCGCACTCCCTGCAATAATACGATGGCAAAGCTTTGGGTTCGTATTTATCGCCGACTTTGTCTTTCCATGTAAATTTTGGTTTGTCACTTATCTCCCTTAATACGCCACTTAATTCTCTTACCCATAATTGAATTTGCAGGTACAGGAAGGGGTACTTCTTACCAGTTCCGATTCTCGCTTCACTGATAAGAGCCAATAACGAATTAATGACCTCTTCGCGCGGATTCATTTCGTTCACTGCGTCCCATTCCGGCAATCGGTTGAAATCGGGATTGGTATCAGCCAATTGATGCAGCAACTGGTCCAGGTGGATAATCTCTTTGTTAGTGAAAGAGACCAAATCTTTTACCAATTTCAGTTTTTTCAGTTCCTCGCCAAGCAGCAGTGCATCGTCTGCTTCAGGTATTTGCCACAATCGCTTCTGTCTTGAAATGTAATTCGGATAAGTTTCGTTTTCCCGCAGTCTGCTTATGACCATACCTGCTGGCCGTGGAATATATTTCTCCAACTCATTATCCGGCAACTCAAAAAAATCGTTCACTTCAACACGATTTTCGATGATGATGGAACCCGCTTCAAAGACTTCACCAAAAACCTTTTCGGCATATTCGGTAAGGAGCTTTACGGAGTCTTCGCCCGAACCCATGGTCGCCGAAGTTCCAACAGCGCAAACCTGACCTTTTTGAATACCCAATTTCAGTTTCAACCGACGAATAAGGTTCGCAACATCGGTACCCTGGGCACCATCGTAGGTATGCAATTCGTCCAAAACCAGAAACTGCAACAACGAGGAATCCTCGAAATTGTAACTCCACAAATTATGGAACTGGTTGCGCATTAAGGCATAATCCAGCATCTTAAAGTTGGTCAATAAAATATCAGGCGGATTATCAATGATGGTTGTCCTGTTTTCGATGATATTTTCGGCTCCCATCGTATCCGGAAATTTTTTCTTATCCTTTCCTTCGCCAATAAACAGTCCTGCGGTAATATTTCCTTTGATCCTTTCATCGTTCCAGATAGTCTCCGCAAGACGCTTTGCCTGGTCGGTTGCAAGGGCATTCATCGGGTAAAGAATGATAACCTTGACACCTTTTCTATCCATATTTTTGTAACAGAAGTCGAGAATCGGGTACAAGAAACACTCGGTCTTTCCCGATGATGTACCGGTAGTTACCAATGTCGATTGCGGCTTATGTCCATCTTGCATGGTTAACCGTTTGAACGCCTTAAACTGGTGCTCGTATGGTGGAAAATTGGGCGCAATTTCCAGCGGAATGTTTTCACCCTCTTTTGCTTTAACAAAAGGGAGCTTTAACGAAATATAAGGCCCTTTGAAAATACCATCCCTGGGATGCGTAACAAATTGGTAAAATGCCTTATGCACCGCTTTATCCTTAAAACTAAAGGTTGCCTTTAAATACTCTAATATCGAGTGTTTTACTTCGTAAGCTTGTTGGAGTGGGAGCATAATAACAGGAGTTTGATATCTTATCAATAATTACTACAAAATATGATAATCCCATTCACTACAACCCACATACGACACAAATGCATTTTCAGCATGAATATCTGCTATTGCAAAATAGTTTATTCCACTACTTATAAAATGGAATCTATAATTATGTATGCTTTTTTTATTCCCTAAAACACCTAAAGGAATCATTTCTAAGCTAATTACTCTTGATAAGAGTCGAATTTTGTCCATTTCGTCTCTTAGTTTTTCAGATGCAGTTTCGTAATTTGTTTTACTATTATCGTATGCAATTTTATGTATTAGTAATCCATCTAATGTTTCAAATTTCAATTCTATACTTGCGAATGATTCATGAGAAAAAGTTTTGTTCGCATTAATAATATAACTGTTTTGAGTTGCAGTCTTTATATCATTATCGATTTCTCGAACAGTTGCAAAAACATGTTTTTTCGCTTTAAAACCTAAAATATCTTTTGCCATTAAAAACAATTCCAATTCGGAATTCATTACAATACCATCTGCAACAACAAGATCGATAATGAGTGAATAAAACTTATTTTTAAAGGCCAAATTGGCATTTTTTGCAATGTACCGAACACATTCATTGAATATAACTTTTCGATCATCTCTTGAAAATTCCAAAATTCTTTTGCATTCTTCATCTTTGTCAAAATAATTTGATGAATGACTATTATCAATAAATTTTGTTATCACTTCAAGTTCGAGTTCATGCATCTCTCCATCTACATCTGAAAGTATCAATAATGCCCAGTAGCTTGCGAGTAAATAACTGTCAATCTGTAACATATTTAAATTATTATATTAGTTTTAAAAATTTTTTCGTATCTGGTCCACTTTTTGGAACATCCGGATTCGGTATGTGTATGACACTGTAGATCACTATAATTTTTGGAACAATTCCAATACGAATCATCCTTACTATTTTTTCTTTCAGAGAGAAGAGTAGTATCATAATTGTCGTTAAAATTATTGAAGAAGGCTTCAATTCTCATATTTTTATTATCATCAATATATGGACTAATACAGATAAAGTAATTTATTTTTGACTGTGTCTTCTTTATCCTTGCAATTAGATCCTTTAAGTTGAAGGTAGGCACATCCAGAATATTCGAAAATAAGTGAATCTTAACAGATCCATTATTTGTAATGATGTCACCATCAACAATTTTATCGAGATCTTTGTGAATGGGCTTTAGTCTAATAGAATCTCTATATTTGTTCAAATGCAATAAACCTCTTTTTAGTGCAACTTCTGAAGGTTCTATTAATTTTATTGTTCGAACATCAACTTTAATTTCATGCTGGACTAAGTATTCCAATAATAAAAATGAAGCTACAGCCTGACCACAACCCCAATCTATGATCTCAATTTTTTTATTTTCCACTTCTGAAAAATCAATGGAATCAAAAGCATCAAATAATTTTGATTTATGCATTCTTCCAAACGATTTCATGTATTGCAAAAGCAATAATGGATCTTCTATTATTTCAACTCCGCGCCCAAGTTTATCATACAGGTTATCAGGCAATAACCGGCGATTCAAATCAATAATGTCATCAAATGTAAGGTTTGTTTTTTGAAGGAAGATATCAGCATATTCACTCTCTTCAATTTCGTAATCATTAATGACCCCGGTTTCTAAATTATTAAGGTTATTAGATTCTGATTCGTCAATATATTGGCGAATATCAGACTCTGATAATGACCCACTTTCAATTTGTCTTAATAATGCGTTTGAAAGAAACGGTATTTGTTCTGCATTTTCAGTAAACTGAATTTTAATATTATCGAGAATATAAGGATAAGAAAGATGTAAATAATTATTGGCAGAAAAAAAATAATTTGCCAATGACAAGTTAAGTTTTTTAGGGTAATCCTCCTCTTCATAGCATTCCATTAACTTTTTGATGATCCCGGAAAAATTTATGGAATACTCATTTACATCATTTATTCTTAAATATAATAATGCTGCCTGTAACCGGTTTTTTACTGGTCCGTCCTGAAGCAAATTGCACAATGACTGAGCCTCAGCCGCGAATCTAAACTTCTCAAAATAATCAGCTAAAATATTTTTGAATGCATTGATTTCCTGTTCATCACTTCGCAGTAAGGTATTCTGAATATCATAAAACAGATCTGAAATTTTAAAGCGAGCTGAATATAGTTCATCATAATTCACAACCTTAAAGACATTATGAATTTCTTCAAAATTGTCTTTAATAAATTCACAGAAATCATCTTCTGTACTGAATGAATAGACTTTATCTATAAGATTTGCCAGATTCATAAGCGTCCATTTGATCAAGTTCGATTAACTTATCTAACAATTCAACTTCCTGCAACTCATTTTTCATTGCATTCAATAAGTCTGATTTATTCACATAGATGTCACCATCAATTCTGATTATCCCTTTTTGAAAAAAAAACCGGTAGATCCATGAAAAAATAGAAGCTTTTGCAGTTATTTTTTCCTTATAATCTTTCTCAATAGATTCCAGTACAGCTCTCTTCAGATCTTTTTTGATGATTCGATAAAATTCAACATCATGAATTCTGGTGTTTTCACAAATGAAATTTCGTTTTAATTTGAATGTTTTATATAATGCTAATTCTGAGCTATTTGAGATCTTATTGGGTGCAAATTGCGAAATGGATGCTAAATCCGCAGTCCCCTTATTAAATGTTTTTTGGTAGATTGTCTCAATTGTTAAATAATCAAGAAGGCTATCTAATCTGAATTTTATATTTGGATTTTTTTCAATATTTATGGAAAGATCATCTTCTTTCGGATAAGAGACTTCGTCATGCGCTCTTAAAAATTTATAACCAAAATATGTGCCCAAAATAGCAAGCAATATATCAGCTTCAGCTAAATTCTTAACCTCCTCTGAGAACTGATATTTTAACTGAGAAGGAGTTGAACTATTTAAACCCCTTTCTCCATAAACAGCCAAAAATGCGACAATGAAAAAATTAAAATTATTAACTTTTTCCAAAGTTTCAAAGTATTTCTTTTTACATGTTGTCAATGGTAAGTCAAATAAAGGTTTAAGCTTATCAAAGGCATTCTTGTCATGATTGTTCAAATGTTTTTCAAGAAACTCAATTAATAATGCTTTATCAATTTTTTTTCCGGAGAATATATGCATGTAAATACTGCCGTCCTCGATAATTTGCAATAATTTGGATAGCTTATCATGAATAGTAGGACTTTTAATTTCTTTGAAAATTTCCGGATCTAATACATTTAAAATATCAATGTAATGTTCTGAATAATTAGAGTAATTACCATAATACATATCAGTATTTTTCATAAACGCTAATGCACCCATCCTTCGATCAAATTTCGAAAGACTTTCGCTGTAATCACCAGTATTTGAATTAACTACTATTTCATCAACAGATATTATTTCGATCTCAGAATTTGAAGATCCCAAAGGAAAAGGGATGAAACTTATAGAACCAATTTTAACCATATTCTTAAGTGTTTCCCAATAATCATTATCACTATAGATAATCCTTTTAATTCTTGATACCGGTAGTGGTTTATTGAAAACAAATATATTTTGAATATTGGTTGAAATTGGATTTTCATTTTCCATTAGGACTATTTCCAATAAAATTTGAGACTTACTTTCGTCTACAAACATCTCCTTATCCGCTAATAAAAGAAAATTATTTTTTCTGTCCTGTATATCAGGACTCGTTTTTTTATCATGAATATAGGATGATGGACAAATAATACCCCAATCAAAAATTACAAATAGATTATTCTGATTAAGTTGGTAATAAAATTTCTTAAGAGTAGTAACTCGAAGTTTCGACTTTACCATTTTCTTATCACTATTACCAATCTTTGGAGGTCTCGATATTGAATTTGCAGCATTTTTGGCCATAGTATTACCCAATATTATATGTTAAATTATTAAAGCTATTTAAAATTCCCGGTCTTTTTGCGCATATGATAAATAAGTTATCTTTAGCCCTGGTTGATCCGACATAGTAAAATTTACTCTTATCCAACGAGGCTGTTTCAAATTCCGGCATTATAACGATATCGAATTCCAATCCTTTTGAAGAATGAAAGGTGGTAATTAGGATATTTTTCAGACTATTTTCAACATTAAGCTTTTCATCATTGGTCAGTCCGCTGTGATATTTTGAACATTCATAACCTAAAGATTTAACTAATTCATAATATCGATCAACTGTTGATTGATTGTAAACCAAAAGCGCAATATTTTTATTCCTGTTATTATCCAAAATCGTATTTATGAAATTACGACGAGATGAATCATTGCTATTTTCATAAACGAAAGGCAGTTCGCCACCTGAATTTTCCATTCTCAATCTTTCAAGAACATTTTGATCATTAGACCGAGGATTATCAGGCATGAATTGCCTTGCAAAATTGAAGATTTCGTATTTGTTTCTAAAATTCTGACCTAATTCTATCGGTACGTTAATGCTAAAAATGCATCTTAAATCATATTCACAAGTATCAACATCATACATCTGCTGGGCATCATCGGCACCTAAAGACACTTTATCACATATATTTGAAATTGCCATATAAAATCTTTTTGGAAGATCCTGAGCCTCATCAATAATTAATTCACCTATTCGAACATGATTGCTGGTAAGAGGCCCAAGTACATTATCATTGTCCAGTGCATCCATCAATGAAGAATGAGTTTTTGCCCAATACCAGGCATGAACACTATTTATTCTTCTCGAAGCTGTCACATTAGTTGCCATTGTACTATGAGCAATCGATGTCTTTAACATTCTGGTATATGTAAATAATTCCGCATTGCTGTTAATTAACAGTCGATGTATAGAAACGACTGTCTTTCCGCTCCCGGGTACACCCGTGACTAAAACTGGTTCATTCTTTAAAACTGCTTCTCTTTGTGAACGAGTTAGTTGGGCCATTGTAGGCAATAAAAATTTAAAGGCAGGCATATCTATTCATTTTTAATTGTTTCACCGAATGGGTTAGTTATATGTTTTTTCCAATTTGAATTTGCAATTTCTTTTGACGCGTTTGCATAACAATACTCACAAAGGTGTGGACAAGTATTATATTCACCAATGTCTTTGCTAAATATGCATCCACAAAATTCCCTTTGCCCTTTGTCTTTATTGTTACGCAATTTTTCAATTCGTAGTGTTGGATTATATAAGTCTGGAGGCAAAATTTTCACTCCTAAGAAATCCATAAGGATTTTATCGTATGGGAAAAGCTTAATCAATAAATCATCATCAACGCATTTGTTATGAATGATCCCATATTTTTCAAGTGGTATTTTTTCAGCACATGTACCAATTTCAAAATTCCAGTTTTTATTTAGCTGCTGTAATCCTTGAGCAAATTCGTTCATTGTTCGCTCATTAAATTCCTGGTAATTGATAGCGTTATTTCGTAAATTATTCTGAACCTTTCTATAAATCCGAATATCAGCAAAACTGAAAACCATTTTTTCGGTATAGTTTTTTAATCGGCTACCAATGTTTTCAGCTTTATTTAAAAGTTCGTCAACACCAATTTTGTCTGTCAGGATCAATGGATCAAATCTCCATATTACTTTATCTTTTCCTATTTTCTCTGATAAATTAATAAAAGTCTCAATTCTGTCCGAAACATTTGGAACATTCGGTTCTAATTTTTCAGAATCGTAATCGTTTAGAGTATATTGAAAATAGAAATTAGGAATTTTTTCTTGAATAAAATCCAGATGCTTAATAATTTGCTTTGGGTTTTTCGACCAAAAAACAATAAGTCTTGCTTTTGAAAATGAAACATAGAGCGGAACACCATTGAAGGGATTTTTCCATTTTACATATCCTTCTTTTAATCTTTGAATCAACCAATCTGAATAAAATGCAGGAATATCAGTCGAACGGCTTGCCGAAATAATAATAGGTACTTGTGCATCAACAATTTCACCGTTTTGCTTTGTAATTCTGATCTTATCCCAATTCATTGCTTTTTTATATTTTGAATTTTATGTGAAGTTATAATAATACTTTGGTTTGGAATAACAAAATGTGCTTTTGTTTTGTATTTATTTTATGCTTTTCAACTAATTGTCATTCGCAAATTATTACTGCACTTATTTTTAATATTTTATCAATCAAGTTATTGCGTTTTAATTTTCCGAAATGTCAAATTAATTCTTGGCTCTGATATTTTCTTTTGTATTGGCACCTGGTGCAACCAATGATGCTGCATGGCTCCTTTCATAATAATTAATGAGCCATTGGTCAGTTCAAATTTGTGAGTTAATTCTGGTTCTAATTTATGCTTGATATCGAATCTCCTCGTTGCGCCAAGACTCAGAGAAGCAATTATTGGATCTGTGCCCAATTCCTTCTCATCATCCGAATGCCAGCTCACTTTATCGTTTCCATCACGGTACATGTTTAATAATACACTGTTAAAATCTTGTTCGGGTAATAATTCCTCTATTTTGATTTTTAATTCCAGCAACTCTTTAGTCCAAGGTTCCGGATTGCAGTTAATGCCCGAATACGAATAATTAAGGCCATCATACCCATACCACGCAGTTTTACGTGGTACAGGATATGTTTTTCCATAATATTTTATCTCCTCTTGTTTCCAGTGAATGGTTGCACTTAGGATATTAAAATAATCATCCGCCTCTTTTTGTTTCAGGAAGTTATTCATCAGCCATATTTCGCCATCTTTCAAAGGAAATATTTCAAATTTTCTTTCCTGGTTTTCCTCGATTTGACTAAATAAATCCATAATCTTAATTTTCAGATTAAGTTAATTTCAATCCTCTTTCAAAACATAACTTCACTCCGCAATAATCATTCGTACATAGCTTAATATCAAACCATTAATCTAATATCAAGCATCCTATTTCGCAAAGATTTTATGAAGTGAGTATCTATAGTTTTTATTCTTTCTGCAGTTCTTCGATTTCAGTTTTATATTTTTTACGTTGATAGGTCCATGAGTTAGTTACTCTAATTTTGTGTAGTAGAACTACCTCAATCTCATTTATGCAAGCTCTTTTCATTGTGCAAAATTCCATACTCTCACTTTCCTCAATAAAGATTTTTCTCCAATCCTGTACTAATCCAGAAACCTTGCAGTCATTAATTATCATTTCAAGTTTTGCTATATATTGCTGTACGTTTAATTCATTGTCAGAGCTAAATGCAGCAATCAATTTACAAACTGTTCCTTTGGTATTAGGATGTGTAATAATTACCCGCCAATTTTCGACATCGCTTCCGAAGTTATATCGATGCATCCCGAGACTGGAAGAGTAACCATCCCAAAGCGAATAATTGCCAAAAGTTAATAAGGCAACGCGAAGCAAATCTCCCGGATTGTTGAATAAATTTTGGAAATGTTGTGCATACTGTTGGAATTTCCCTAAATCGAATTGATGGTCCTCCAACGTTTTAAAGTGTATATCCAAACATTCTAAAATAAACTCAATTTTTCCATTCGTTATGGGAAAATCTTCCAATTTCCAAAAGGCTTTCTCTATTTCATCTCGAGTGAAATTGTCAGTCTGATTTATATATTGGTTAAATTTGAATAGCTCCTCCGGAGTTAAAAAATTATCAAATTTCCCTTTAACTTTAATCTGTCCTATATCCGCAATATCAATTAACCCTTTATTTAAAAACTCTGAAGTTAAAAGTAGCGACTGAGGTGCAGAAATTATTGGACTTTTATTTACATCATCTCTTTTAATGATATTTACAAAAAATCGCATAAATCTATTAATTTGAAATGATGTTGCTTCAGGATATCTTGCTACATAAAGCAAGGATGGTAGAAGTATCACATAATCAATTAAATCAGTTGCTCCACCTAACCATTTTTTGTCAAAATACTTAATGTCCGTGCGCGATAATCTTTCTACAGCCAAATAGTATTTCTCAATTTGTGGTAAATCGATATAGTTTTTGGATATTTTGGATGAATCCTTAATGCTTTTAATAAAATCTGAATGAGCTTTTTGAATTATCGATTGATTATTTGTTATAAAACCAATAATTTCAATCCATCTTAAGAACTCGTTAAAACCATCATCTGCATTTTCACTATCCAAATCTTTTTTCCTCCAAAAAAAATTCTGCCATTCTTCCCACAATTTTCCTTTTTCATGTTTGTCTTTATCCGATAATCCTTCAAGAAGTTGTGCTTTAATATTTTCATTTGATTGAACCGATTCTCCTCTGCTATTCATGTAAATGTATAGCTCTTCACCCTGTTCACTCTTTGAGGTATCAAAGTAGAATAGTTCAATATTATCTTCGATGAAACTAAGATCCATATCCGATTGATTTACAAAATCTTGAATCACTTTGTAATTTGCAATCAGCGATTGAATTGTTTTATCGCTAATACATAAACCATAATACCAACATTGCTCAACTACTTGCTTAATATCACCACCATCCAGCAGGAATTCGACGAATTCTATTAAAAAATCGTGTGCGGCTTCTCTAACCTTATAATCAACTTTAGTTATCTGATGGTTAAAGTATGTGTTTCTGAATACAGTTTGTTTTTCATTTTTTATCGAGATTGCAAGGAGGAGCAAATACATTGTTGTGATCCGTTGCTGTCCATCAATCAGATAATATTTACTTGACACATCGCCCTCGCCGCTGTAGGCATAAATAAAACCAATATTTGAAAAAACCTTTTTTTCTGATAATGAACGCATAACTATTTCCCGGATTTCCGGTGTCATGCTATTTAAAGTTGATTCATCGATATTTTTTGTATTGGCTTTTTGCTCGTTATAATCTTTCTCGATTGAGAATAACAGATCTTTTACGTTTTCAACTGTCCATACATAATCTCTCTGAATTTCAGGGATTATTATTTGTTCCAAGCTATGATCAGTCAATAATTTCTTTAAGCTATATGTTCCGTGGTTCATTTTAGTTTTGTATTAAAAGTAGGTTCTTAAAATTAAGTTCAATCCATTCTTCGTGTGCAATAATATCTTTTTCACTCCAAACTGTTAAATCAGGATTCATATTCTCCGAAATCAATTTAGAAAATACATCGTAGGTGTGTTTGGGAACGAAACTGCCATTACTAACTCTATTCGCAATATTGATTCTTTTTGAATCGAACATTCCATTGCTATTTGAGCTATTATCGGATTTAGTTAAAAGTGCCAAATTTCCAATTCCATTAATTTTCTTCGATTGCAATAGATCACAGAGAAGAATTAACTCCTCCTCATTTAAAATACAACTTTCTTGCTTTAGTTTTTTGGCTAACTGAACTTTAAGAGAAGTATTAACTTCATTTTCATTTATAGTCAGTTTAAGGCCTATAATTGAATTTATTAAGCTAATATCAGCCTGTTTTAACACAGGTGAAAATTTTTGCGGATTCTGTGGAAAAATATGTTCCAAACTCCATACATTATTTTTAAATGCATAGAAATCAAATCTTTTATCACTACTAAAAACACTTAATGATAGCAACAAATTATGAATTTCATCATTATCGTCACCATAACTTAAATCTTCAACATCAGTTGAAAATAAGTTTCGAGCATTTTTAGTTAGTTCCTCTTCCAATGCCTTTTTTGACATATTTAATTTACCAATAAATGAATTTAAGTTGTATCTTGAAGCCTTAGCTACAAAAATAAAGCCCATTAGATTGTAAATCTTCGGATTTATATACCAATCATTCAATGTTAACTTCAACTTTTTAAGTTCGGAGAAATACATTCTTGCACTTTTCTCGCCCTTCTTAATCCTTGACTGAAAGTAGTTGAATAAATAGTATTTATCCTTGCTTTTTGACGGCTTAAATCCTTCATTCATTGCTAATAGTAATAACAGCTCGTGTATTGGGTCTTTAGATTGATTAAAAAAGAAAGAATTAATCACTTTCATATTGCACCAATTATCAATTTCATCCCATTGACGCCCCATTGAGGTTCGTTGTTCCATAATTTCTTGATATGGAATTGTTTTGGTAGGATCAGGGTTTTCCCTTGCTGACTTTGTTAAAAGCAATCCTTTAATTAGTTCAGCACTTGTTAATTCTACTTTATTCGAATTTAAATTTGAAAATATGCGCTCACAGCTTATTGTCTTTTCAACCCTATTTACGATCAACATAACATTATTTGACACATAGTCATGGAATTCCTGAAGGTCTGATATGGGAAGCATTTCGTATATTTTCTTGACTGCGTTGAACAAGTAATTAATATCCTGTTCGTCAAAAATTGGATGTTGAGCTATTAAGGCTGGCCAATCCAGACTAATTAATTCACCAATATTGTTGTATATAAATTTATCAAAAAAATCACTGACATTTTCTCTCACCTCATAAGATAACTTATTGTCTGTGAAAGGATTTAGTGGATTTTTCAATTGATAATTCATTACCGAAAACAATAGCGTAATTGTAGTTAAACGTTGCTGTCCGTCTATTACTTCCAATACAGTCTCTCCATCATGGTTCGTTGATGTGACTGTAATGAATTGTAAATAATATTTTTTTGGTCTGGCAGTAAATGCATCAATCAAATCAGTCATTAATAACTGAACCGGAGAGTTCGAAGTTGCCGAGCTCCACTTGTAGCCTCTTTGATAAGGTGCAATGTAAAATTTCTTTGCTTCATTCTTGCCTAATGCGCCATCCCGAACATCAGGGCTGAATGTGTTTGAAATACTAAAAATCAGGTCGCTCATAGTTGTTTTATAATTATTTATTGGTTATTTTCAAATATTTTCTCAAACCACTCCCACGCCACCTTATAATCCTCCACTCTGTCGCATTTATCGAACGGGGCGTAGTAGGTTATTTTTTTGCCGCGGTAGAGTTCGCTTTTGGTGATGGTATGTTCGTAGGTTTCTCCGGATTGCATTACTCCTATTTGATCCCATTCCCGGCGATCTAAGCCAACTCCCGTGAGACCTTTGCTGCAAGTAAATACAATATTGCCACTGGTATCGTACCAGGTATCGTCTTCGTTTTGTTGCAGAACGGGAAACTGTACATTGTAAATCAAAATAAGCTCATTTAAAGTTAAGCCAAGTGCCATGGCGGTGATCACATCAATCTCTACCAATGCCTGGCGACGTTCGAACCAATTACGCAGCGGTGTGCTCCATTGCCATTCGGGAGTAAGCGTATCGAAGGGTTTTAAACGTTCATCTGGCTTGCTCCATTGGTCTTTTTTGTAGGCATCTTGCCAGCATTCGTTCCACAATGGCGCATAGTATTTATTTAGGCAGTTAAGTTGAAGCGTACGGTTAAAAAGCTGGGGTTTGTATTTATCCTCTACTCCTAAGGGGAAGGAATTTATCCTTCCATCATAAAGATTAGATGCTCCAATTGTTTTCATGAAAAAATCCAGTGTGATTGAAGATACTAAGCCAGACAGTTCAACCAAAGTGATTATTTCTTTGAAAATCAAAGAAATAACGCCATTAGTATGACTTGTTTTTGGAGTAAGAATAGCACTTGTTAATGTTCTTTCTCCTGCCTGATTTAGCATTTTCCGAAATCCAACCTTATAATAATCAATCCATCTATCATAAACATCATTTCCATCTTCATCCTTTTCACCGGTTTTAAAGCCTTTAATTATTTCTGGAAATAAATTAGGCTTCAGATTCGGGACATAGTTGGTTCGCGCTATAAATTCTTCACTATTGTAACTATGGTCTATTATGTCGTAATCTGAATTTAGCGAACAAACTTTGGTCGGCGTTTTGTATATGGGATTTGAAACAAAAAAATGTGGTCCACTATAAATCATTTCATATTTTTCAATGTTTGGGAATTGGGTTGAACGTTTGATCGTTCCAATATTTACATCATTAGTTTCGTGCCATCCCTCTGTAATTTTTGATTCAAAATTTTGAATTGAAGTTTTAAATCCGCTCAGTTTTTCCAAAACACTTACTATTGATGCTGAATAAATCGTGACCAATTTAGCGCTTTGCCATTCATCTGAATTTTCAAAAGTCAGAGATAAAATCTTTAATTCCGTTTCAGTAAAGTGAACTATCCTGTCAGAATGGGGTTTGATATTCCAAACGAATTTTCCGAAATTTTCATCCTTTATTTTAATTCCACCAGCAACTTCATTTTGATTTGGAATAAATGATGCATCGATTGTGGAAGGATGGTAAATATTTGAAATTGAAATGAATGAGACTTCTGATTTATTGCCCGAATAAATATTGGAACCATAAACATTGTGGTGGTCTATTTCAGTAAATAGAAGAAGTTCATTTTTAAACTGGAAATGGTACCTCAATCGAGGGTAAATTTCTCTGCGTAATGGCTGTCCATTAGGGTCATCATATACACTTTCGGGATGTAATAAGCCCATAAATCCTCTTTTCCCAAGTAAACTAAATCCGTTCTCCAGCACACATTTATAGAGATTGGTTTGTTGCCCCACCAAAAGCGGATAGTTTTGACCGGCATTTAAGAATACCGATAAACATTCTGTCCCCAGCATCTCTTCAAGATACATCTCCTTTAATCTCGGGTCAGCAAAAAACTCAGTTTGCATGGCTCGCACCTTAGGTGCTGATTCTTTCCTAATTACAACTTCGGGAAACTTTTCAGAAATAATACTACTCTCCTCAAAAGTTACTTTCAACCACGGCGGATTTCCGGCAATCAGGTCAAAACCACCACGTTCCCAAAATACATCGAGGAACTCAAGTTGTGGATGAAAGAAATGGTATTGAGCAGCCAACCGGCTCACTAATTTTATACGTTGGTTATTGTCGAACAGGTCGCGGCGGGCGCTGCTTTCAACCACAGCATCCGTAAATAATTCGCTGTTCTTTGGCGGTTCCATTGCAAAAGCAAGCTGTACTTCTGTTTCGTAAAGCTTTTGCTGCCCTTTCCGTTCAATAATTCCTTCAATGGCTTTGTTGGTATCGAGTTCCAGGATTCCGGCAATATCCTGCCAATATTGCTGGCGGGTAGGGAGTTCTCCGGCTACACGTACATCCCAGAACCAGAGGCTGCACCAATAGTCCATCACCATTTTCAGCTTAAAATAGGGGGCATTCTGGCGGTTGCGCTGGTCAGCCAACCTCTCTTTTTCGTCGTAGGTTTGCAGATTCGCGACTCTTTGCGAAACCGACACGCCAAAAATTTCTTGTTTACTTGTCGTTTGTTGGTTGATGGAGCGCTGAAAACGATAATATTCGATGAGAAGTTCGTCAATTTTGTTGCAGATGTTCTTCAACTGATCCAGTTCACCCTTACGGATCGGTTTGCACCACTCTTTCTTCCAGTTAGCCACTGCCTTAGAACCATTTTCGAACTCCGCTTTGAGCATTTTAATACCTGCGGAAGGAACCATATTTTTATCAGGCAGCAGGAAATGATAAATCTCATCCGGTTTCCGGCTATGCCTGATCCTGTCGTAATCGGTATTGGGTTTAAACTCTAATTGACGCGGCGCTTTATTCCACCACTCCTTTTGAACTTGTCGGGTCACCATATTCCCATTTTCGTCAACATCACCCAACAAATCTATTGCGCGATAGACTTTAAGCCAGGAACCTACCACCGCATTTCCCACAGCCAGCCGGTTGCTGAAAAACGGGGTTTCCATATCCTTGTGGATTACATTGAGCCACAGCGACAATTTCCCCAGTTCAATGGCCGTTGGGTTTAAGTCGACGCCGTAAGTATTATTGGTGGCAATATAGGCTTTAACCTTTTGCAGCTCTTCTTTGTACAAATCGGGTGAGACACGTTTATTGAGTTCCTTTTGGCGATAGCTGATATAGGCTTCGGCCAGCTGGTTGATCATCTCGTTGTGAAAAGCAGCAGCACCCATAGCAGGTTCCAGCAGTTTAAGCTCAAGCAATTCGCTGGCTTTCATTTCGCCCTTGGCAAGTTTCTCCAGAAGGGGCTTTAACGTATATTTCACGGTGCATCTTGTGAGCACTTCGGGCGTATAATACGATGCCGATTTCTGCCGGTCGCGGCCACTTAACCGGTAAACGAAAGTTCCTTTCTTTGTGAGTACATCGTGAAGGTTTTCATCCTTCAGAATTTCGTTTTCTTCGAAATCGTCTCTTCGTACACGGGGCACAAGGTAGGTCCCTTCGCCTGGCTCATTCGCTTTGTGAACTTCGATATAATCCTGTTCGGCGTAAAAACCGCGGTAAGCGAGCAAACTTTCGTACACACTTCCCAATTGATTGATACCAAGGTTCGCATAGCTAATCCGACCACGTGACCTGTTTCGCTGTTGTTTGCTCAACGACAGCCGGCAAATAATATCCTGCCACACCTTATTGCGGAATTTCACCTTATGAAGATGGTGCAGTTTCTGGTTATTAAAAAGCGGAGAATCGATATGCCTGACTTTAAAGCTTTTGTTGATTTTAATGTTTGGATCGGCCTCTACCTCGTCTTTATCGAATGCTTTGACCTCTCTTTCGCGATAACCAGAACTTAACAGTTCAAATAACTTCGACAAAGATTCGTGAAAGAAATAACCGTTCAGGCTGCTATCAGAATAGAGTGGCACCTGCTCCAGGTCGCGAAGCATCTCCAGCGAATAACCTTTGTTGTAAATTGGGTCATTACTGGGCAGAATGTCGAGATCATCACGACTTTCGGCATAAAAGATAAAAAGCAGACGGTAAATAATGGTGAGACAGTCGTCCTTGATCTCCAGTTCAAACGTATCGTCGGTTTCGTCGTAATCTTCGTTGAGTATATTCTTTTGATAATAAAGCGTTTCGTTTGCCAGTGCTTCCACAGCATGTATGATTCCCTCTTTGAGATCTTTGGTTACCTCGTAAGCACTTTTATGGCTGTCCTCGTCCAACTGATCGAGTAGCACCATATTACTTTCGGGAGTCAGGGTTTCTTTTCCCAATAAGAAGTAAATCAGCGTATAGTAGTTGGCATTGCGGTTGGCGGTAGCTTCCGAAAACAGCTCTTCCAGATCGATTTGCAGGTAACTCCCCCTGAACCATTTTTCCTGTTCGAGCAGGAAAACCATATTACCGGCCAGCAGTAAAATATATTTGGGTCGTAGGTGTTGCTCCAATAAAAAGAGCGTCGAGACAGCTTTATTAATGATGACCGGCGAAATTTTCAGTTCAGCAGGAACGGTAAAAACCCTTTCCCATTGTGTGCGATGGTAACGTTGTGGCGGATTCGTCTGGCTTTCGTCTTCCACGTTGTAGCGCTGTTCGAACAATCCATCCGGATCGTTATCGTCTTCTTTAATCAATGCCTGCATCTCCATCACCATCAGATGAGGTTGATCGCCACGATAAAGTATATGCCTGACAGGAAGCACTTCATGTTCCGATAAGTAAAACAAATGGTTGTATTGGGGATGCGAACCATCGTAACCCAAGGCATTCAATATTTCGGTATGAAACTGGTGACACTCAAAAATCTTGTCCTTAACCCTTAGCTTCCCTTCGATAACGAGTTGTTTAAATCGAAAGTAGCGGTCTTTGAGTGGCGAAATTCGTTTATTGAATTCTTTCACATCTTCAGCCGCATAGCCGGTTTTGGCAATTACTTTGGCTGTAAAATCCTCATCGAAATAATTGGTTGAGAAGTAGTCGCCTATATTTTGAATAAATTTGAGCATGTTCCGTTAAATCGTTTATCTTGTTTCAATACAATTTTTTCAGTCAACCTTCGTCTGACATTTACACCGACAATTACACCGACATTTACTCCGAACTTTACACCGAACTTTACACCGAACTTTTTACTTAGTTGGTTTTCGGCAAAATCCGCCAATGGCCACTTTTATCGGATCCTATGCGTTCAAGTTTATTTTCATTTTGTAATTTATCTATCTGTTTTTCAATAGCTCTTGTCGTTAACCCAATCATTTTGGCAAGCTCTGAAATTGTTATGGAATTATTTTTTTCAATATATTCAAGAATTTTCTCCGACGTTTTCTCCATACTTTTCTCCATAGTTTCCTCCATAGTTTTTTCTTTAATAGTGT